>Ga0325411_1004514_pt1 | contig 15597 bp, 6 predicted proteins | sample PopdelMetagenome_13_FD_206181 | JGI IMG/M metagenome (GOLD analysis project Ga0325411, IMG submission 206181) | Populus deltoides microbial communities from Bellville, Georgia, United States - Xylem-PdIQD-R4 | ecosystem: Host-associated > Plants > Phyllosphere > Stem > Wood/Secondary xylem... | reverse complement strand
AATTTAAAATGATAAGATAATATATTTTCAATGTATGATAAAAAAATTTAAATAATGTTTTAAATTTTATTATTTACAATATTTATAGCATATATTTATATAAATTGTTTTTTAATTTTTTCATGTAAAACATTAAAATTTTAAATATTATTTTTATTTCTTTCAAGATAATTCCAGTCGTGAATCGGGTTTAATAACTATTAAAAAAATAATGCTTAAGTTAGTTGATAACATAAGCCTTACGTTGAAACTGACATCATCACCATAAATGTATTGGAAGGGCGTAAGCGATGGTATATCATCCAGAAAAACTCAAACCATCTAGAAGCAAAAGAAAGAACGAAAGAAATTAAACCGCGAGAGATTCCTTTCCCTTTTCCAGAGTTTGCCCAAGTTCTTTCGACTCTCAAATATAGAAAAAAATTTATACTCCTGTAATTAATTCCACAGTTTACCACCAAACAAATTATAGCCTCCTAATTAATTCATCACACGAGCACCATTGACAATTATACACCGAAATAAAATAGATATTATTAAATATATACGTAACCAAACCCTCTTATATAATGACACCGTCTGTTCTCCGATGTGCTTCATTCCTAGAACACACCTACAAACCATAAGCAGCAAGCTTAAGCCAAGCTTTTCCCCTGCTATCTCTATGGCACAAACAGATGCACCAGCCCATGTAGCAATTTTACCGAGTCCGGGGATGGGTCATCTCATCCCTCTCGTTGAGCTAGCCAAGAGACTCGTTCACCAACACAACTTTTCAATCACTTTCGTTATCCCAACAGACGGTTCTACCTCTAAGGCACAGAGATCAGTTCTTGGATCACTGCCTAGCGCAATTCACTCAGTATTTCTCCCCCCAGTTAATCTAAGTGACCTCCCTGAAGATGTCAAGATTGAAACCACAATTAGCCTTACAGTCGCCCGGTCACTCCCTTCTCTACGTGATGTTTTCAGGTCTCTAGTTGATGGAGGTGCCAGGGTTGTGGCCTTGGTTGTTGATCTTTTTGGGACTGATGCATTTGACGTTGCCAGAGAATTCAATGTCTCTCCTTACATTTTCTTTCCTTCTACGGCCATGGCTCTGTCTTTATTCTTTTATTTGCCAAAGCTTGATGAGATGGTTTCTTGCGAATACAGAGAGATGCAAGAACCCGTGAAAATACCCGGGTGCTTACCGATTCATGGGGGAGAGTTGCTTGACCCGACTCAAGATCGAAAGAATGACGCGTACAAATGGCTTCTTTACCATACAAAGAGGTATAGAATGGCTGAGGGTGTGATGGTAAATAGCTTCATGGACTTGGAAAAGGGGGCTCTAAAGGCTTTGCAAGAGGTAGAACCTGGTAAACCAACCGTTTACCCCGTCGGTCCACTGGTGAATATGGATTCCAGTGCTGGCGTTGAAGGGTCTGAGTGTTTGAGGTGGCTAGATGATCAGCCACACGGCTCAGTATTATTTGTTTCATTTGGGAGTGGTGGGACCCTCTCTTTGGATCAGATAACTGAATTGGCTTTGGGTTTGGAAATGAGCGAGCAGAGATTTTTGTGGGTTGTGAGGAGCCCAAATGATGAAGTATCTAATGCCACATTTTTTTCTGTGGATAGCCACAAAGACCCTTTTGATTTCTTACCGAAGGGTTTTTCGGACAGGACCAAAGGGAGAGGTCTAGCAGTGCCGTCATGGGCGCCACAACCACAGGTGTTGAGTCACGGGTCAACAGGAGGGTTCTTAACCCATTGTGGCTGGAATTCCACCCTTGAAAGTGTCGTGAATGGTGTGCCATTAATCGTGTGGCCACTCTATGCTGAGCAGAAAATGAATGCATGGATGTTGACTATGGATATTAAAGTGGCCTTAAGACCAAAGGCCAGCGAAAATGGCCTCATTGGAAGAGAGGAGATTGCAAATGCTGTGAGGGGTCTAATGGAAGGTGAAGAAGGGAAGAGGGTCCGCAACAGAATGAAGGACCTAAAAGAGGCAGCAGCCAGGGTGCTCAGTGAAGATGGATCTCTATCTGAGCTGGCTCACAAGTGGAAGAACCAAAAATGCACTTAGAACCCTTTGTATATATTTACTTAATTTCAACTTCTTTTAAACTTTTTATTTACTTTGTCCTTTCTTCGAATCCTTTGTATTTGAGTTGAGGATCGCTTTCTTCCAGTTCTCCGTTGTTATCTGCTCTGCCACAGGATTCTATAATATTCATGTGGTTCTTTGTTTTTTCTTTTTATTTGGCTTGAATTTAGATGCTTGGCATCCAGCAATTTCTTACGTGGGAGTGTTGTTTCTTTCATTAATATGCTCATAAAACATGGATTAGGTGCGAAGTGTTCACCATTAGCAATAAAATACCCACCATCATGAATTATATGCCAAATATGAGGACCCACTGAACTATAAAATGTTGCAACATCGCAGTGAAGTCATTGGTACTAGAAGGATCAAATGAGGTGGGTGGCTGAATATTGACACCACAACAATTCCATTTCATATGCATTTATCATTGCAAGATGGAAAATATACTAGAAGAGGTGAAAATTTGGAGACGGTGGGTGACCCCGATTAGATTGCTCTACGTTGAGGGTAACATCAAAAATTATTTTTTAAAAAACAGAAGTACAAGCACGGTTAACGCTTTGTTAGTATCATTAAAAAAATTAATTGTAAATTGAAAATAATGTGTATTTAATAAAATATATAAAAAGTTATATGCATTTGTTTTGACTAAATTTTAATGGGAAAAGTAATCATGAAAGGTTGTGAAAACAAGAACATTTGTCAATATTGGCTTTTCCTAGTTGATAAAAATGTGGTCGAACATTGAGTTCATACTATCAAATGGATCATTTATTAAACCAAAGTTAGTTAACCAATCAACTACTGAATTACCTTTCTTGTAAGTATGTTGGACACTAACCTCCCAATACCTTGTAAGAAGATTCCTAGGTTTTAGAATAAAAACCAAGTTGGCATTTGATATTACGTTATCTCTCTATTTAAATTCAAGTGCAATAATTGAATTAGATTCAAGCATAAGTTTATGGATGCACATGTCTCATACAAGTTATAAACTAGAAACTACCACCCACAGCTCGGCTTGAACTAAAAAGCAGTACTAGTATTAATAGCAAACCCTTTAATCAATGTGCCATAGTTGTCCTGAATTAAACCGCATACTTTATCTACCCCTGAATTCCCTTTGCTACACTCATAAACATTGAGTTTCATCCATGGATTAGAAGGGTAAGTCCACCCTATTTGTGCCACTTGTTTATTGGTGCCTAAAAATATCTCATCATCATTAGTATACTTAATATTAACAACAAGACTATTGATAACACATGATGGATTAGAATTTAGATTGGATTCACCTTCAAAAACTTTATTATTTTGCCACTTTCATATCAACCATGCTGCTAAACCAAACATGATGAACCACAAAATCCCTTTTTTCTATAGAAATACTAATAGAGAGATTATTAGCAAACCACTATATAAGACCTACTGAGTAAAAAATCCCTCTCTCTCCAGGTTTAATAATAGCCTATCATACTTCCTTGTATAATTAAAGACTCCCTTTCTGTTGGATAATAACATCAATAAGGGTCATTTGTAAAATATCAACATACTCGAACCCCATCTGTCATGAGACTATTATGAGTTGTAGGCTATGAAAAAAAAGTCTTAATTTTTTTGGGTCATTCCATTTCCAAATTAATTTCCATAGAGGATACAGATCTTTAAGTTGATGCATATTGTATACCTATGAATTATAAGTTGAATGAACAATAAAAAATCCTTTAGACGTAAGCATCTTATAGACTAAATCTTCATTAATATTATCAAATGAAGGAGGATAGATTGCCATAACCATTAACACCTGTATGTGTAGAAGATGAGCAAATGCTTCCCATCTCCACTAATTACCAGCAGTAACAAATTCAACCATAATATAGTTTTTCAAATCATCTGGAATATCTTACACTATGTGTACACATAATGGTCCAAACTCATCCAACTAAAATCTCATTTCGAACCCATTCTCCAATGACCAGTCAAGTCCCTCAATTACCTTTGGCCAAACCTTACAGATAGCTTTTCAAAGTGAGGAATCCATACTTAGCCTATACATAAGGAGCACGATCCTTCTTCTTAATATATTTACCTCGAAGCACTTCCACCTAAAAATTACACTTGTCATGAATTATGCCCCAATCGAGTTTCACGATAAATGCTTTATTTATGTTATGCATCTTTCTCAATCCTAAACCTCCTTCTATTTGAGGCCAACATATAGAATCTTGTTTGACTAGGTGAATTTTATTCCTATCTTTATTGTATCCCCCATATAAAAACCCTACAAATTCTCTCATTATCCTTAAAACCTAATTTCGAGATAAGAGAGGACTGCATAGGATATAAAAGGCGTCTTTGACAGAACTTATTTGCACAAAGTTATTCTCCCTACTAATGATAAATTATTAGACTTTCATGCTGTCATTTTTTCTGCATGCTCTCTGTGATATAAGCTTAAGTTTATTTAGTTATTCTTTGGTGCAGTAATGAGACCCCAAGATATTTTTCAAAGTCATTTGATCTAGTAAAACCGTTGTTCCTTTCAATTATTGTTGCTAAGTTAGATGAGACATTCTTAGAGAAAAATATTTTTATCTTAAAAATATTCACCTTTTAGCTTGATGAGATAATGAACAACTTTAAACAATGCAATACTCTCCCAAGTTGTATTTCACTAGCTTTAGTAAATAATAGCATGTCATCTACATAACATAAATGAGAAATCTTTATGATTGTTTTTGCTAACTTTGAATGGCTTCCACAATCCATCATTAACTACTTTATTTACTATTAGGACAATTATTCCAGGCAAAGAACAAAATATAAGACGAGAGATGATTCTCTTGTCTTATCCCCCTTATCGGTTTAAAGATAGAGGACACTTCTTCATTCCATGAAACCAGTAAAGATGAACTCTCAGTACTAGACATAATAAATTTGTAAAACTAATATGGTAAACCAGCATCTTCCAACATATCCCAATAAAGTCCTATCTTGATCAATCATAGGCCTTTTCCAAATCCATCTTAATTGTCATGTAACCCATTTTTCTTTTTCTTTTTGTTCCTCATATGTGGATAATCTCATGAGCTACAATTATATTATCTATAACATGTCATCCTGAACAAAACTGCTTTGGAATTGAAAAATTAGATACAACATCATTGATTTCAATCTATTTACCACTAACTTTGTCAGAACTTTGAATATTGTACACATCCCAATAGGTCTAAATTGGTGATTATATTTTGGTTTACATAGTTTCAAAATCAACACCAAATATGACTGACTAATCTCTTAAACTTTAGTTTTGCCTTTAATCACGTGCTTTATAAACTTGCAAACAAACTTCCCCACCCATTGCCATTATGACTGACAGAAAATAGACTGATAACCATTTAGTCTCAGTGCTTCGTAAGGCTTTATATCAAACATTGCCCTTTTTATTTTCTCATTAGTGATTGGAGCTAACAAATTATCTAGAAACCCCTGACTAACCAGTGGGAAGGCTCCATAAAGTTGGAACTTTAGTATTGTATCCTTCTCTCTACTGAAAAGTCTGTGATAAAAATCCACAGCCATTTGTTTTAACAAACTATCATACAAGACGCATTATCCATTATCATCCTTAAGAGTTTTGATTCTATTTCTTTGCCTCTTGATTATTGTTTTCATATAGAAATATGATGATTTTCTATCTCCAACAGAGATCCAGTGACATCTAGATTTTTATACCAAAAAATCTCCTTCTAAGTTAGAATATAATTATACTCCTCAATTAACAGTCTCTCCACCCTATATAAATACTTATTACCTTTATTATTCAAGGTCTTTGAATCTCTTCTAGTCTAGCTAACACCCTCCTCTTACGTAGAAAAATATGTCCAAATACATTTTTATTCCACATTTTCAATTTTCATGTCATCTCCCAAAATGCATCTGTTAAGATTGCTTCACTACTCTAATTGTCCTACATAAATTCTGCAAAATTCTTATAAGTGATCCATGTTGCTTCAAATTTAAATGGTCAACTAGCTTTTTATATCTACTCTAACATACTGTTAATCTCTACAAGAATTGGGTGGTGATCTGATTTGACTCTAGGCAGCACTCTGATTCAAGCTTTCATGAAACAAAGTCTCTAAGAATGATTTCCAAAGGGTCTAGTTTTTCAAACACCCTATTATATCATTTACTTTCCTAGCCTCTTAATGTAAATTTTGGACAAAAACTATAAATATCAATTAATCAATATTTCTGAGCCCATTTACCAAATTGTATACACTTCCTCACAATACCTGATCCCCATTCTATTTTCTCAGAAGCTGATATAATTTTTTTAAAATCTTTGATTAGCATCCATAGTGACAATATAGATCTTAATAGTAGACTAACCTCCTCAAAATATCCCTTCTTTAGTGTTTCTTTTGGATTCATATAGATAATTGTACATAACCATAGAACCCTTCCCCATCATCCACTATAAAATGAATATAATGTTTAGAAAAATATAAGACTTATATGTCTATCTTCTTCTTATTTCACAAAAGTTATAATCCACCTGACTTACCTTGAGCTTCCACACTAAAATTGTCACTAAATTTTAATTTTGTCATAATTTTATCAGCAATATCGCTATTTAATTACTCATAGTTCAGTTACCATCAGAATATCAAAGTTATATAACCTCCTATAATCGTTCACACTAGAACAAAATCTTGTATTCCTAGCCCTCTACAGTTTCAATTCAATACCTTTATAAAAAATAAAAAAAGTAAAAAAAAATTACAACACCTAATTCCAACCATCATTGAGACAACCTTGCTTGATAAAAGCTTCTTCATTTTCAACCATAACGGTATCCTCATCAAACCCCCGGTCTACTTTATTCTACCCAGCACCATTTATGCCTTTATTCTCTAGAAATCTGATACTTGCTACATGAGCAAGAATTGGTGGTCTGTTATTTAGCATATTTAGTATTGTCGTCTCCCGCAAGACCCGTCACTGCATTCCCTATAGTAACCCATAACCTCTAGTCAGAACATTGCTGCCTTCACCAGAGTCTATTTTCACTTCTCCATACTGATCCTAAAATTCTCATTTCTTGTTCTCGAAATATGTTATTCTTGAACAACATCTTGATCCCCATGGGAATAACCTTTTTTTCCTATGCTGTTTTTTTCCTATGCCGGTGTTGTCTATATTGAAAGCAAATCAAGTTTCAATTATTAGGTTGTAGATTTGGTGAGATAAGCTAGATTTTTTCAAGTCAATCTAATATATCATATTCTTAATATTTAAAAAAAAGAAGCCATCATGATTCTTTTTTAAATCACATTATTTTTTTATTGACCATCTAGATTATCTTTAAACTCATCATGTCAATTAAGTCATATTTGAACATCTTCAACATGATTTAATTTGAAATCAAAACTAAAAAAATTTGTCAAAAACTTCGGTTCGGAAAAAAAAAATGCTTCTTGTTACCAAGAATTTAACAAAAAATCAGGTTAAAAAGTTTCTATATAGGCTGATCTTCTAAATTAGGTTTAATAATATTATATATTAAATAAAAAAAAAAACTCTTTGTGACCTAAATATTTTTTTCTACTTTTTTAAAAAATTCGGTCCGACCTATAGGATAACAAATGCTAGATATCCAAAGGTAGCTATGAAGACTAAATCTCAAAACTTGCATGTGACATTGCTTTCAAATTAAATGAAACCCCATCTTAGATCAGAATTGAAAATATTTTTCCCGTATGTAAATCATATGAGTGTCATCAACTTCGACGGGTTAAATTTCAAACTCTTTTTTTCAACTAGAGGTAAACCAACTCAGTTTGGCATCTTGTGAGGTACGACTAGAAAACATTTTGCATCATTTTCAACACGGCTGTAAATCTAAAATCGTCATGGACTCATGGGGTAGAAAATTAGAAAATTTCAACGATCCATATGTCATAGCTACGAGTTTTGTGGTACTCTTGAAAATAATACGAATATTAGACAGAAAACCACCTCTTTGAACCAAGTAATTTAATTTTGAAACGGGCAACAAAGGATATCATCATGGAAAATTATAATTTGTCTGAATGGTGAATGAATATTAATTATGATATATATATATATATATATATATATGAAGCATTATATGAACTGTAAAATTATATGAAGGAGATCAACTTCAATTTTGTTTGGATAAATATCGTTCTTTTTTTTGGTGTTTTTCTTATATAATTAGTTCGATTTTAAGATAAGCTCTACTTATCCTGGAAAATAAAAGGATGAGCGGAGTCACCGTCCAAAATTTACTCACACAAATTAAAAAGAGGTCAGCAAGGGAGTGTGCGCGGTTCCAATGCTTCTACAAGTTTTGGGTTTTCCATAAGTGATCAGGCCAATATCATACTTTAGGAGAACGAGCATATGTGTATATATATGACTTATAAATCCTAAAAAAACATCGTCACATGTATACTTTTCTGAAAATATTTTCCCTTTTGAAGAACAGGAAACCAATTAATTTCTCGAACAAGATTGTTTGTATTGAATAGAAATAATAATCTTGCCCAATTTTATTAAAAATACAGCAAATACAGAGACATTAGAGAATATATTTCTTGTAATTGATCAACTGCATAGTAGAGAGTTTTCTGCTATCTGGGATTTTGTATATCAAACCATCTTAGCTAGAACTTTGTGTTTGTGGGATAAAATGTCATGTATCTGCTATCTGCTATCTCAAGTTGCTTCAACTATACTGCTAAAATGTCATGTATTTTCAACACTTAGAATGTCCTAAAGTCGGTTTTCGGTGCATCAAGAATTTTATTTTATTTCTTCGCTCGATTCCTACACTAGCCGTCGGCACTTTAATCCCTCAACATATCCCATTATATTCAAACAGAAGTCAACCTGCACGAATCAAATTTAATTTAGAATACAAAATACCGAGCTCATAGTTGCTGTGAATGTGTTTTTGTAGAAAAAGGAGCCTTGACAACAAACTTGGAATTCGAATAAGGTGAATTGATGCCCATCACATCGGCAACTCTACCATCCAAGATTATATATTATTATATTTATAATTGAGCTATAAAGATTATAAATATTTCAAAATTTTTAATATAAGGACTGTAATTATTTCAAACAAAAAACATGAGGATTAAAACAAATCCCAAATGAGGGATTATTTGAAGAGAGGTAATTGATAGGGACGAAATTGTGTTCTTTAAAAAAAAGGGGGATTAAAGTAAAACATTCTATTACATTATAAAATGGATTATAATATTACGAATCGCTAAAATTATACCCGATCCAGGCTGCCTGTGAGGTTGGGCTCTTAAGAAATGGATTATCTGATTATTAGGGTTTCATTTTGTATCCAAGTCCATGAGCAGATCATACGAGCTTGGGTCGCCATACCATAATCCATGTTTAAGCTTTGAAGGCGTTTGTCCAACATTGAGCATTTAGCCTGAAGGGTCATAACAAGTCCGTACAGAAAAACTCATGGGCCTTCAACACCTTGATTACGAATTCTCGTTTTACTTTGAGAAAGTGCTTGATTCCAGGTTTGCGCCCATTTTGAGGTGTTTATATATATATATATATATATTGGGTGATGAAGCGGGTCTGGGCGGGCCGAAGACAACTACAAACTGATATTTCTCGTCGAGGTAAAGCAATTGATATCAATTCTAGTTTCTAATATTAATAATACAAAATATATAAGTTTAAATTAAAATAAAAAAATTCTTACTTATTAAAGTACTTTGAAGTAACTAAATTTATGTTGTTGTCAAGAATAAATCGTTTGTTCATAAAATTTTATTGCTCCTATTTTGTGCAACTAGAATATTTGCAATATGTCTTTTAAATTCCAACAACACCACCTTAATTTAGATATATTTTTAAATAAGGTTTTTGAATCAAAATAAAATGATTAAATTATCTCTTACTAGAGTTAACTTCACCTCTAAATTTAAGATGAAAACCAAAGCACAAAAAGAGAAAACAAAATACTAAAAACAAGGCAAGGAATAGTGTGTAAACATCTAGAAAAAATTTGTTGGAAACTCTTCTTTAACCTCCTCTTTTTATAGTGACTTTTAGAAATTAAAATGTTAAAGAATTAATTTTGGTTATAATCATAATAACTCCCATCATTATCAACCTTGAATTATTCACCGTAAATGAAGAATTAAAGTTGAACATGGTAGTTATAAATCTGAAATTTTAAACTGAAAAAACTATTCAAAATGTGCAGAACATGTTTTTGGAAGAGACTCTTAACAATTATAGGTTAAACTTAACAAAACAATGTGCTGAAAAAATAATTTTTTCATAGATCATGCTCAAATCCAAATTTCAATTGACAAAAAAATATTTTTTGTGATCTAAAATATTATTTTACAACTAGGTTGGGCCGGCACACGCGTGCTTATGTTTAAGCTTAAAACTCACTTTGCTATTTAGATCCAATTTTAAATTTATAACATTCCAATTTATAAACATTAAGAAAGTTGTGTTTCATATCCATGTAAAATATAATTATTTTAGAGGGTTTTGAGTTTCACAAAAAAAACATATCAACCAAGAGTTCTTTGAAATCAATTTCTTATTCATTCATAATTTGTTTAAATCATTTTAGTGTTTCATATTAAAAATCTTATGTTAAAAATTAAATTTAAACAAAATTTTAACCCAAAAAATTAATGGATTCCACTTTTAATTTAGCATCAAATACGTTTATTAACCATGATTTAACAATTTTTCCAACATTTTCTCGTCATAGATAAAAACATTAAGTGAGAAGTCTTAGTTCTATCTATTTTGTTACCTCAACATGTATCAACAACACCATATAGATTAAGACTAGATATTTTACCCGCGATGACCGCGGCTTAGATATTTTTTTCTCAACAAAAAAATTTTATATATAGATTTTTTCAACACGTTTTTATATTTTAAAAAAATAAAAGACAAATGTAGATTAAGATATTTAATTTTGCAAGATGTGACATTTACGCAGTTGTGTTTGCTAAATTTGTTAATTAAAATAATTTTTTTATTTAATCAAACAATAATAAAAATAGACACACATTAAATTGATTGAATAAAATAAAAAGAAAAAATAATATGTAAGGCTGCACATATTAGAAATATTATTTAAAATAAATTTCCTTTTATTTTCAAAAATAAAGTTCATTTACACAAAATATATATATATATATATATCAGAAAAACCTTCTCAAAAACTAAATGCATAATTGAAAAATAATTTTCATTTCAAATAGGATCTCTAAATAACATAAAAGAGAGAAGAGATATTAATCTAAATATAAATAAAAATAAGATTAAGATTAATATAAAAAAATAGAAAAATATATTTTTTTCGTAAATAAAAAAAGTAAACAGTGTCGTCCACATTAAAACTTGTGGGGTGAACTCGGATCATGAACTCAACCAGGTTTAATACTTTTCCCCCTTAAATTTATAGCAAACCTAGAAAAAAAAATAAACAATGTCGTTCATAGTAAAATATGAAGGAGTGAACAATGCAGCTACACAGTATTCACCTCACATGTTTTCCCCTTAAATTTATAGCAAAATCTTTTTTTAAAACAAAACAATGACTAGTATCATCCACAGTAAAACGTGAGGAGGTGAACAATGTGTCTACACAGTGTTCACCCTACACGCATTAGTTTATTTAGGGTGAATTCGGACTATGAACTTAATCGGGTTTAATATTTTTCTCCCCTTAAATTTATAGCAAGCCTAAAAAGAGTAAACATAAAGGGATGAACAGCAGTCTATATATATATATATATATATATATATATATATATATAAACCATGGACTTGTACAATGTTTTTTCACAAGTTTAGATTATAGGTAATTCAGTACATTTTACCGGTTGGTATTGCTATATATTGCAATAGGCACTCCAGCAATCTTGAAAAAAACTGAGCTAAGAGGTTACATTATTAAAAAAAAAAAAAATTCACTACCTAATCAAAGGGGAAATTTATCTCGGCCAGCTGCACCATAGGAGACTTTGAACACACCATCTCTCTTCCAATAATGACGAGGCAGGAATAATGAACGCGCAGCCTAACTCTATTAAGCAAAGAATTCCGGATTGTCAAATGGGAAAGTGGTGTCAAAATCTACATAATCGATAGAGAAATCCAAATCTCTGATTGGCGAATTGGTGACCGAAGTCGGGGCTGAGATTTTCTCGGTGGTGAGTTCACACCCTTGGGTTTGCACATTTTGGGAACCTATTCCAAAGCTGTTCATATGACATGGTGACACTGAGAAATAGTTGGATTCGGACGTTGTAGGAGATATAAATGTTGGAGAAAAGCTACCCAAGAAGCTGTTTTCAATCATGTACTCAGTGAAAATATTGTTTTCCTCGTTTTCATTCCCAGATGACGTACATGGGAAGGAAAAGAATGGGAAAATGCCGTCCTTGGAGCCCAAGTCCTCGTTTTTAACTTGATTACAGTCGAAACCAAATTGAAGAGATATCTCCTTTGATGGTTTTGGTTTCTCTTCATGCTGCTGCTGACAATGATATTTACTTTGTTTCGAGAAATCATTTTCCAGTGAAGGCGATGCCACGGGTGGAGTAGAGGCTTGTTTACATGTATGCCTCCCACGATAGGTCACTTCAAAAATTGAATGGTTCTCATCAGATCTTTGCACTTGCTTCGTGGCCAGACAACCTTGTGAATGACGGTGAGTGCATCTGTAGTATCCTCTGCGATTTGCAACACCAATTAATGTTAAAATGATTCTAAATAAACCTAATCAAATGGATTAATAAGATGATTAAAACATGCTCAATAGTTATCGAAGTCAAAGCGGCTTAGTCAGACAATTTTTAACTGCGAAGGGAAGGTTTAGAATGCTGCAGTGAGGTTTGATACACTGATGATGACTATACGAGTCAAGGTTGATCACTATTAATTTTTTTTTAAATCCAAATCACCTAATAGTATAAGAAATTAAAGTGACAAATTTTTAAAAATTTCAGGTAATAATTAATTACTCGAATTATATTTTTAATTATTTATGAATTTTAAATTGTAATATTTCTCTTAAACTTATTTGACTAGTAAAAACTTCCCTCAAGCTCAATTTTAGCTAATTAATTGGAAACTTTTTAGTGTTTTAGGTTTAAAAAAAATGGCGCACAAGGTTCCAAATTATTTGAATTGCTTGATTGAGTAAAGAAAACTTGGATAAAAGAGAAAAAAAAATTCAGGTAATTAAATATTCATTAATGATGATGGTAATCTCAATTTGTAGCTACTGAATTTGAATAAAAAAATAAAACAGTTTTAATGGCTATTAGATTGTGTATGGTACGGCAACAACTCTCTTTTCCTAGCGACTTTAATGACGAGAGCCGTGAGGACACGGTCTCACACTTTAAATTGGAGTCTCACCAGGTAGATAAGGTCTAGTGCCGAGCAATTATGACATTTTTCAAGAAGCTGTCGTGCAATTTGGATAAGCAACAAAGTTTTTCTTCTCCCCGTTTTTTACGTGGAGATAACATGATTTAGAAAGCGAAAGAACATGTCTCGGACTCTCACCTTGGAAAATTAGCTCCGAGAATATCTTTTTGCCCGTATTTCCTCCAGCTGTGACCGTCATCAAGTGGTCCTTCTAGGCCAGTCCCTGTGCAAACCTTCACTTGCTCGGTCCGTCGAGGTTGTGTCTTTCTACAGCGGCACACAATTCACAATTCTAAGTTAGATCATAATCATTCACAGTTCACCTAAAACGCAAACCTAGTAAGTAGTAAACATATACAAAAAAGAAAAGAAAGGGTTATTACCTCTTCTTGTTAACATCTTTGTTCCATTCCTCCTTGCAATCTTGATCAGAGACTTCACTCCAAGGACTACTGTTGGAAAATGAATGCGGTGATTCCATTATGCCAATTGTGGGCTTTGGTTGATCAGCAACTAAAGCACCGCGATTTAGCACTGAAAGTGCTTTCTCGTAAGAAGAAAGTATCTTCTCAACTAGGGATTGACGTGCTTCAAGGGATGAGGAAGGGTTAAGATGGTTCCTGAGCTGTTTTGCTAGCTCTTTCCCTTGACTTAGCTCACTAACTAGAGTCTTTTGCTCCCACTCCATGGACTTTTCCATTCAGAAAATGCAGTAAGGGCAGTACAACTGTGCTTTTCAAGAGTTAATTTGTGAATAGATTTGGGTCCAATTGAGGTGCAGAGTGTAATAAGACGGAGGAAGGTTATTCCATCAAGAGCACTGAGCTTTGCGCTCTCAAGTGTAGCTAGAATGAGATCCTGGCTATGTGAGCAAAGGAGGTATACAAAAAGGCTATGGTAAGGCTTTGAATTGAAGAATCAAAAGCAACAAACATATATAGAACTGAATTAAGAAAGAGAACTCTGTGTCTAGTTTTAAATAGAGATCAAATTAAACGAGCCGAAATAGCAACAGGGTTTTGTGAGATCACTTGCTAAAACAGAGAAAACGAACAAAATTAATGTGGGAGTAGAAAATGACCTGAAACGACAGACTGGTAGCGTGGATGAGTGAGATATAAATGTAAAGAGAGAGATGATAAAGCTATCTGTATGTAAGAAAGGTAAAGATTTTTGTTGCTGATCAAGAAGCTGTGAGGAAGATGGAGATTTAAGGTAGGGAAAGGGGAAGGAAGAGACAACCTCTTGACTGGAGAAAAAGATTTTGTTTTTTCATTCACAAAGCAGTGGGGCCTGTTTCTGTCTTGATGTAGGTTGATAGAAAGGAGAGTGTGAGAGAAAGATTCAATTGCTGACCATTTCAAACACACACACGCACAGGCTGATCGAGTCACCAATCACCACTCTCACTCTCGACTTTTACCCCTTTTATTTGTTATACTGTTTCAGTGCTCAGCAGCAACGCGGAAGGAGGTTTGGATATTCTCGGCGGTCTCGTTCTTGCTTCATGGTTCACACTGACCATTTACACTAACTCATGTGAATATAATATGAAGATTAAAAAAAATGGAGTTAATTATAACTTAGTTCCTATGCTTTGTTGAAACTATAAACTACCAAAACTAACAGTCCTCCAATTTATTTTCTATTTTTCAAAGGAATAGAAAGGGAACATAAAGTTGACAAAAGAAATAATTTATAAATAGAGCATATAGAGATGAAAGTTATAAGAGAAAGTTATATAATTAACGCAAGAGAAATGAGAGGGGGGACAGATCGACGTATGACGAGGGCGTCATGGTGACCCGCGTGTACTACACGTTTACATCTAGCACATAATCCAGCTTTATGCGCTATAAAATATTTATCCAGCTAAATAACTAAATAATACATTAAAGCATGTCCCGTGTTTCATATGTTTTAGTTTCGCTCGAGAAAAAATATTTTTTTAATCAATGTGTTTTTTGTTCTACCTTTTAATATTTATTTTTTTATTGGATCTTCTCACTATTATAACA
>Ga0325411_1004510_pt1 | contig 15613 bp, 11 predicted proteins | sample PopdelMetagenome_13_FD_206181 | JGI IMG/M metagenome (GOLD analysis project Ga0325411, IMG submission 206181) | Populus deltoides microbial communities from Bellville, Georgia, United States - Xylem-PdIQD-R4 | ecosystem: Host-associated > Plants > Phyllosphere > Stem > Wood/Secondary xylem... | reverse complement strand
TTTTGTTTTCTTTTAATATTAATGATTACGCGCTTCTACGTAAAGCGTATTCTCAATATTAAAAAGGTAGTTCCTTTATTAAGGTCAGAATGGTTAGGTTTAACCTGATAAAATAAGGATCTCCTTATCGAGGAGGATTTTTCTTAAACTATAGACGGATCAACAACTAGAAAACACGACAAGACCTTAGATTTTATCAGACAATAAAACAATGCAGCTTATCTTAGGTAGGGCATATTTGAGGTACTAATACCTTTTCTTTACACAACCAGTCCCCGTACTCGATTTTTGAGATCAGTTAGGGTTCCTAGTGATCAAAATACTAGATAACGACTCCCATTCAATTTTTCACTGTTAAGAGACAAGAATTCCTTGTCTCTCAATATTTGCCACATTAGATACCACAATATATGAGAGTCGATATTTTTGCCGCGACGCTGCACACGTGCGACATAAGAGGGGTTTTAGCATGCATTTTGGCTTTAATTATTAAAGTCATGAGAATTAGGTTAATATTTCAAAAATAACAAAAAAAAATTATTTTGTTTTCTTTTAATATTAAGGATTACGCGCTTATACGTAAGGTGTATTCTCAATATTAAAAAGGTAGTTCTTTTATTGACGTTAGAACGGTTAGGTTTAACCTAACAAGATAAGGATCTCCTTACCGATTAGGATTTTTCTTAAACCATAAATGGACCAACAACTAGAAAACACGATAAGACCTTAGATTTTATTAAACAATGAAACAATGCAGCTTACCTTAGATAGGGCGTATTTGAGGTGCTAATACCTTCCCTTTACGCAACCAGTCCCCGTACCCGATCTTTGAGACCAGTTAGGGTTCCTAATGACCAAAATACTAGGTGACAACTCTCATTCAATTTTTCACTATTAAGAGATAAGAATTCCTTGTCTCCTAATATTTACCACATTAGATACCACAATATATGAGAGAATATTTTCGTCGCGACGCCGCATATGTGCAACAAATAAAATTAAATTGTGGGGCTGACCATAATAGATAAGAAGTTTACATGATGAATTTTAATACAAACTATACTTTAACTAAAGCACAACCCTTTTTTTGATAAATATATGAATCCTAACATGATATATAATACTAACTAATTGTACACACTGAGGATTTCTATATGTATAGGCTTGGATATGTTGGTTGATCACGTGAACATTTTCTTCATGGTAAATCACTTCATCTTGGTTAATTAAGAACTGGATGGTATGGTCAATCATTTTCTCTTGGTCTATCATTGTCTTGTGTTTCTTGTCTTTGGTTGATTATAAACTTCTTGGTCGATCATACTATTCACGATCAATATCAGCTTACCCTTCTCTATATGACAATGAATAATAATTGTTCTTATTTGTTTGACACATGAATATTTATTTTTAGTGTAAACAATGTCCTTTATTTCTCAAATAAAGGAATAATTTTCCATTCATATTTACACTAAAATAGATCAACTCGACCAACTAAGATATGCCAAGTGAAACTGTTCATCAAAAAATATTGATCATGTCTCAAACATGTCTAACATGTCAATTGTTTTAGCCAATGACTTTAATTTAAAAAAAATTCTTTAGATTTTAGGCATGATACTTATGGCTTTATAAATTACACTTGATTCATAATCTCTTCATAAAAACCCCCCAATTCTTTTTTCAAAACCAAAGACTTCTTTGTAGTAGATCAATTAAGAACCTTAAATACTCTATTTCTTCGTAAAGATTACTAAATATTTAGCCTCAAGTTCTCCAACAAAGCCTACTCTTCTAACTCGTTATCAAAATTACATAAATTGTTTGCTCCATGTTAACTAGTCCATAATTAGTGTTACAAATAACACCTAAAAGGCATGCATTGACCTATTTTTTAAGAAAGAAACTAATGAAGAAAAGAATAATCATTTACTTTACTCTAGTTATTGAAAATGAAATACTTCCCCTTCAAGATGACCATGTTAATTTGAACACCTAGAAGAAAACCATTCCATGATAGCCTAATGTTGCTACTAAAAATATCAAATGGTAGGATAGAATGCAACACCATTTTATTGAATAATGAAGGCATCAAAAGAATTTTTTTTTTAATGCAATTCAATTATCTAGAGTCACATAATAGTCCAATAAGAAACTTTTGGCTACCCTCTCCCTATTTTGGTTGAAGTCAATTGATTGAACTTTGAGTCGTGCTCTCCCTATTTTAGTTCTTTATAGATATTGTCTTTCTAGTTACTAAGAAGTCAGTAAGGTGATCTATGCTATCTTTACCAATGAACTAGACTTGACCTATGTCATCACTATATAACTATACATTTATCATCCCTGAATTAACCATCAACTGGTTTATCATCTACTTTAACTATTTCAATTGTCCATTTGGTAATCAAAACATTAAAGCTTTATGAAAGGATAATGTCATGCATTTATTAGCATGCATCCAATCCTACCCAGACAAAACATTGTAATTTGTCTTTGCTTATACTACAAAGAAATTTCTATTTTAGGTATTGGACCTAATAGTTAAATCCACGTACAACACTTTTATAATGTTTCTTATGACTCCTTCAAAATATGATACCACACTTTTGGAAAGATCATTTCAGTTTTGTTATAACCAATCTTACTAATCTAGTCTAGTGGCATAATGCTAAGTGATATACTACTATTGACCAAGACCATCTACACTAGTACACCATTGAAATGTTTTTTTTATTATACACATAGGTTTTGAATAGAAATTCATAGCTAATATTGGATTAGTAAATATGAGACATAGATATTGATTGACCATAGGTCTTGATTGGTTAATTTATTAAAGGTTGCCGAATTTTGTTCTATTCTAACCGTAATGGTTAGTATACCTTGTACCTTTTTTAAAAAGAAAACAAAGTGAAACAAATTTTATCTTGTTTAAGATCTCGGGTCATTCTGGATTTCATGCTCAAATTTCAGTCTAGATGTTCTGGGTTTACTTAGTTCGTTTCGGATAATCAATTTTTTTTCTCTTCATCACTCAAGGAGTTATTTAAAAAAAAAACCTCTTACGACTTCGTCCTCAAAATACATGAAGTTAAATCCTTATATACTGAAACATGGATGATGACTCTAAATGATGATGATGATGAGGAGGAGGAAGGGGAGGAGGTTGTCCTGCATAAATAGATAAACTAGACAAAATTTGTGTGTGTGTGTATATTCTAGCAATTATTATTATTTATGTTCGACTGCGTATTTGATATTTATTGACCAATAACAAATTTAAACTTTATAAAATGAGAGAAATAAAGTTTGGTTTTGATTTTATAAAGGTATTTTATATTAAAATCCAAACACATGTGAATGGTTAGATTTTGACAATTAAAATTTTATTCACCATAATAAATGATAATTGTTTATCTATTAAGATATCTTTGTCTATTTTGACTTTAAAAGATTCAATGATGTGAGTGGTTAGATTTTGACAATTAAAATTTTATTCACCATAATAAATAATAATTTTTTATCTATTAAGATATCTTTGTCTATTTTGACTTTAAAAAATTCAATGATATATTTTAACGGCAAAGATAAGTTTAGTTAAAATGATTATTTATTAAAATATTTAGTTGATGATTTTTTTCTATATGCCACCCCAAAAAGATTATTATTTGTATGTTAATGATGAAGATGATATTTGATTAATATTTCTCTATTATTACAATTTTTTACTTTGATATTTTATTTTTATTAAATTATTTTAAGTTAAAGTTTTCAAGTTAATTTATTTTTAAATACAAATTAGAAATTAATATTTTAAATTAAAGTAGATTATTGGTAGTTGTTTCCGAAAGCAATGATGAACAAGTGTTCTCCGTATAAGTTCCCCTCAATTGCCGAGCGCCTTCCACCACCCCCACCCTTTCTCCTCCTGGCCAGGAAGGAACTCCCCTCATTCTCACCCTTCATTTCTCTAATCTCTGATCCAAAACACCACAACCACCACCAAAAAAAAACCAAAGAAAAAAAAAAGATGGATGGACCCATATTCGTAATTGAAGCATCCGAAGCCGAATCGATGGCAAAACAATCAGGCCTCACAGTCCTCCAGCTCCTCCCAGCCCTGGTCAAATCAGCCCAGGCCTTGGCTCGCCCGCCGATATCCGACTACCACGTGGGTGCCGTCGGTCTTGGATCCTCCGGCCGCATCTTCTTGGGTGGCAACCTAGAATTCCCTGGCCTCCCTCTCCATCATTCTGTCCACGCCGAACAATTCCTCATCACCAATCTCACTCTTAATGCAGAACCCTCCCTCAAATACGTTGCTGTCTCCGCCGCCCCTTGTGGCCACTGCCGTCAATTCCTTCAGGAAATCCGCCACGCCCCTGATGTACAAATCCTCATCACGGGTGATAGTACTGACAACCAGAGTTACAAGAATGATTTAGCAAATAAACAACAATTTGAGCCCTTGTCGTGTCTTCTACCACATAGGTTCGGACCTGATGATCTTTTGGATAAGGATATTCCCTTGCTTTTAGAAACCCGTCATAATAACTTGTCGTTTGTAGGTGATGCTTTGTTACCAAATGGTATCTGTGCTTCTTTTGATGATCTGAAAAATGAGGCTTTAGAGGCTGCCAATAAGTCTCATGCACCCTTTACTAATTGCCCATCAGGGGTGGCGTTAATGGATTGTGAAGGAAAGGTTTATAGAGGGTCGTATATGGAGTCTGCCGCCTATAATCCCAGCATAGGGCCGGTGCAGGCGGCTTTGGTGGCATTTGTGATGGGAGGGAGGGAGGGGTATGACAGGATTGTTGCTGCTGTGTTGGTGGAGAAACAAGGGGCTAAGGCAAGACAGGAGCAGACGGCGAGATTGCTTTTGAAGGAGATTTCACCCAAGTGTGAGCTTAAAGTGTTTCATTGTGGTTCCAGCTCCAGTTTCAATGGTTGTAACAATCAGAATTCCTGTTGAACATTGCTGTCGATAATTACTCTCCTATTGTATTTGTGTCATAAACTCTTCATCTGTGCTGTTAAGCTGCAGTGCTGATTTATTGGTCAATGAAAGTTGCAAATAATTGGATTGAACCAATCAATGAATAAAGTTTCTTTCTTTTTCTTGGGAAGGAAAGCTTTAGATCTTTCCATTACCAAATCTAATGATTGGTGTTTTCTACAGTTGAATGCCAAAATTTTGCAGCACACAGATCTGGCTGGCGGCTGGCAAGCACATTTCTTTCCTTTCTTGTTTTCAAGCCCCTTATTGTTCTTTTTCTATTTATGGAAGAACGAAACTTTGAAGCCGAAAAATACAAGTATAAAACATTTAGACTCAACAAACCTCCGATCAATTCTCTTCTGGTGCTCGTGGAGGAAAACCTGAGGGGCTGGTTAAGGGAACGAACTGTTCCTCCTTGGCCATCACAGGATCCGAACCTAGGCTAATAATATAAATGAATCAAACTTCTCATGAATCCTAAATTCTGATGCGAATGTGCTTTGTTTTACTGCACCGGAGACATGGACATAGTTTTGATGATGTGTGAAAAGAATCGTGTATACCCTTGATAGAGAAAAAAAGAAAAGTTCAACATTGAGATAGCAGACCACCAAACCAGTTAGGTTTGTGTGTGTTTTTTGAGAATTATTGACTTGTGCTTGCCCCCACACGACGATAGCCCTCGTTTTCATCATTTCAATAAGCAAGTTTGAAGCGTGAAAAACAGGGGGAGTTGCCGAGCATTGCTTGTACTAATGAATTACGATTCATTACTTCGCCGGCCCCCCGCTTGTGGTAATTCGGTAGCAAAATAGAAAGAATGCCATTATAAATGGATGCATGGCTGCCCGTTTAGTGTTTTTATATTGGTTGGATGGTTAATGATATTTGATTTATTTTTTAATTTTTTGAGTTTAAATCTTAGAATGAATTAATATTAGAAAAATTATTAATTTTTTTAATATTTTTAGATTAATATGAGAGCTGTACTCTTAAAATTATTATTATTATTTTTTTTAAAAAAAATTGATTTTAATTGAAATGTAAACTAATTCGATAACCATTGTGTTGTACTTCTAATATTTCTAGTTTTCCATTCAACTTGCTTTATGGGATGATAATTTACGGAGTTAAAATTGTGTTGTTAAACTTAAGTCTTAAATCTTTTTTATTATACATTTAAATTTTAAATCTTTTTTATTTAAAAAATAACTCCTCAAATCTTTTTAAAATTTGGAAAGGGATCTAAATTTTATTTTATTATTTCTTTCCTTCTTCACTTGTCGTTTCATTCTCTAATCTTCCTTATTTTTTTTTATTTTTTTTATTTTGACTTTCTATTTTGAAAATACAATAATAAAATAAAAATACTAAAAAATCATAAAATAGGGACATGAAAAGATAAAATGCATCAAAAACATGTTTTTTTTTTAATTTTTTCTGCTTTTCATGAAAAAATAGGTATACAAAATTAGATTATGACATCATTAAAAGTGGATGTAGCTTGTATTAGTAATGAATACCTCTTTATCTTGTATCTATATCTATATAGAATTAGAATTATTTACGTAAATAGAATTCAAACTTAATAACAACATAAATAAAGCCAAATACTAGTTTAAATTATAACTAATCCTATACATTCAATTTCCTATAAATTTATTTATATTTTTCTCCCCGGAGAGTTCTTTATTGCTTTCTTTTACTGTTTCCCTTCATTTTTACGCTTGAATTCATGTAATCTTCTTCTCCCTTGAGACTTCTATGCTTTGTTTACATGGTGGTGCTTTTAAAACATCAAAGGTCCAAGACTTGAACTCCCTACATCGTTTGATTAGTGATAGGTATCACCTCATCACAAGTTTGGTCCTATAAACATTTAATTCGTAATAAATAGATTCTACAATGGAGATTTGGACTCAGATAGAGAAGGGTTATGGTATTTATTAATCGTCCAATGATTTTTAGTGTCAGATAAAAAGTATGAAGTTAGGCTTTTGGGCTTGTGAACGATGAAGAGGAGAAGATGAAAGGAACAATGGACAAAAAGAATGGAGGAAGAAGAGGGGATTATTTGCACTAGTGATAGCTGTATGCAGTGAAGAGAAGGAGGGGGATTTTTTTTTAATTTTTTTTGTTTTTGTTATCTTTATTTCTGTAGGTGAGAAGTTGTTAATCAAATAGATAATCGTGATAATTAATCAAATCCAAGTTGTTAATCGATAATTGATTTCTCAATCAATATGATATTTTTTTTTTGTTTTTCTTTTTAGTAAAAAGAAACTAGAATTAAAAATCAAATTTTGAGTGAACATAAATAACAACCTTATAAATTAAACAAAGTGTAGGAGTTTGCTTGTAAAACTTAGTAATCATGAGTTATGTCAAAGTAAAAAACAGCATGGCAACAACAAATGAAGCAATGAAAGTTAAAGAAAAATAATAAAGGAAAGCAATAAAAGATATCAATGAAGGAAAGATATAATATGTAGAAAAACTTGTTACGAACTTGTGTAGGGCTAGCCATCATTTCTAGTGACTTGATGGCCTTTTATATTATTATACAGTTTGAGTTTCATATAAACTTTTAGCTGTAATTCTTTGCAAACAATTTATTAAAAAAAAGGTAAGAAATTTATATTTTGAATTCTAATATAGTGTGACTTCATATTTATATGTGTCGCTTTCTTGACAATCATATGATTCTAACTAATTTGTAATACTTACTAGTTTAATTTGTTAAGTACTCTTGTTCATAATAGAATTTGGTGCTCTAGTTAATCATGTCAACTCTTATCTTTGTGGTTGATTATTTTTAACTTGTTGATCATGACTTCTAATCATCTTGATAGATCATAACTTTTATTCATTTAATTGATTAATTCCTATCTTTTATGGTAGATTTTGAATCTTTTTAAGCTTAATAAATTTTATTGTTGTCAATTGATTTTATCCTTCCTTTCATTGCTTAGTAATGAAAAATTATATTTTTAAATTATTCAACATATAAATTTTAATTTTTAATGTAAACCATGCTAAAATTGATCAAATAAATTGACTATGAATTAATCAAATAAACCATACATTTCTTTCTAACATAACAACCAATTAAATCATTTCAAACCAAACATCTTATAGCAATTTAGGCAAGATACTTAGGATTCTACAACCTTCAATGTTTAAATCATAATTAATCCATCAATTCTTCTTGTCCATCTTTTCCATAAAACTTCCAATTCTCCTTCAGCATACACCATAGATTCTTAAGAAAAAATGAACCAAAAACCCTAATCTCTCCTATTATTTATAATCTCAGTAATGGTATCTTCAAGTTCTACTCTTATATGGCCCATTGTTGCTCTTGTAATTATATTGACTAGTTGAACATAATGTAGCAACAACTAGGTGGGAAACGAAAATGCTAGAAGATTTTTAATGTGATTCAACTACTATAATTCCTACTAAGCCAAATAAGAAATTGTTGACTACCGTCTCTATGTTCCATGTTCCTGTATAGAGACTTGAAATTTAATAGTTTTTCTTTAATAAGGATATAAGAAAGTTCACAGGAATTTAAACATTCTAAAAGATCAGTTAATCCTCTATGTTGTAGTTACCAATAATGACACTTATATAAATATCTTTCTTAAATTAAAAATCCATGATTTTTTTGATCTCACTAACTTTAGACACTAGTGAATCTATAAGGATAGGAAACTATCATGTAGCATCAAAACTAGAAACTCTACAGGCTAGATGGAGATAAATGTGAGATGTAAAGACTTAAAAATAATTTTAGAAAAAAGCCCTCCTAACTCTTTTGCTATTATAATGAGCATTTTTTTTCTTTTTGTACTTTTGACAACTCCATAAATGTAACTGAATTTTCTTAACATCATGTTCCTGAGTTTGTTTAACATATATGGAATCAAACTTTATTCATTATATGCTTGCTAATTATTAAACAAAATTGTTTTGTGTTTTTTTTTTTTTTGCACAACTCTTTACAACTTTGAAAATGTTTGTTCGTAAGTCATCTAGCTTCTACATCATTTTTAAATAGTAAAAATAACTCAAGTTCCTAGTATTACTAAGAAATTACATTAGAAAACTAAATCATATAACAGAAATAGCCAAACTGTTAGGACTAAAATATAAACAATAAAACTAAAGCTCTATTACACTTGTGATTTCTAGGTTAATCCTATAATTTCTTTAAGAGTCTCATCTTTTATTTTATTTCTCATGTAAAGCTAACAATTGTTCAGATATTGACTATAGATTAATAAAACAAAAACAACTAGATGGTAAACATCTTCTTTAAAAAAATTAGCAAAAGTGTATGGACCATCCTAATTTTAGGATCATTTGAAAAAATTTGTATCTTTATAGTTGATTGGTAGTATGGCCTTTCACACTAGATTACCCACCAAAATGTTATTTGACTGGACATTCTATTTGTAAGATATTTCAACCTTCTTTTTATGTATTAATAAGTGATCTAATACAATACTCTTCCTTTATCCAAATTATCTAACTCTACTAACATAGCAAACTAATAACCTATGAAGTCTATATCACATTACACAGCTCTCCTGAGTAAATAAACTATAAGTTTCATGGGTAGTATAAAATCATGACCATAAGTTGAAGTAAATGGTGAAGTTCCCAAGATAGTTTTTTATAAAGTGTTATACTTTCACATTACCTCTTATAATATATCATGTCAAACCTTAGGATTATTTTTTTTACCAATTTTTATAAGTTAAGAATCAAATTTTTATTCGTCGACTTAGCTTGCTTATTGGCTTAAGCATAATGAGTAGAATGGATCATTTTTAATCTACACTCTTGAATGAATTGTTTCGTATCCTCTTGATCAATATATATATTACAAAATTATAGATGGTTTTTTTTTATGAAATTGATTATAATTTAAGGGTTGATTAATCGATAAAGAATAAGTTCGGCATATTTGGTGGAGTAATTTGTAACTACTGGGATGATATCCTTTTTCTAACCTTTAAAATGCCATAATTTAACTATTGTATTAAGCTTGTTTGATGGTGCATGCTAGATTATACCAAATTATAGGCATGCTTAACACTTGTTTTTCATAATTAATGCAATCTTTGGTTATTCCTGACTAATGAAATTCATGGTTCATTATTGATCATCAATGTTCAAAAGGATGATGCTACGGTGATAAAAGACTATTTTATTTCATAATCTATGTTGATCAAAGTCATTGACTTTCATATTGTTTCCTCTCACTAAAAAAAAAAAACAAATCTCTCAATAAGGTTTGTGGCCACTACATGGTATGGAGTTAGTGTAGGATATTAACACATATATTCATTAACTATCTATTTTATAATAAGTAAATAATCTCATGTTACTTTGACTTGTTATGCTATGAATTTTAAAAGTATTTCTAAATCTATGCATAATTGTTATGAAACAAGTTCAGCTATAATAATATTGATGTTTTATTCTAGTTCATGGTTGATATCGAGGCAGAGGTAATCAGTTAAGAAATTAGCCAAACCTGGGCCTTTAACTATTTTTTATACTATGTAATGTAAATTTAACATAATGTTATATTCCACTCACCAATGCAACCTCATAAAAAATGACTAGATAACATGTGCTTTATTAAGTGTGTTTTGCAAATTACATATACATTTGTTGGTAACAAATACCAACAAAGCTCTACACATGCCAAGTACAAAGACAAACAAAGTTTATCTATTATATTATAATAATTTTTAACATTTATGAGAACACGATTGAGATAATACACAACCTACTCATGTCCAACTTCCTTTTTTATGCTAATATTATATCAATTGATCATTGCATAGCAACAACGTATAGCCTTCCAAATTTTCTGATTTTAGTGGGTCAATACTAGAGGTTTAGCTAGATAAGTTATTATATTTTTTAAAATAGTTTATTGCCTTTTAATCCATTAAAACTCATTTATGTTATTTCCTTTCAAGAGCTTAATAAATGGTATGATCTTTTCTACATTGTTCGACATAAACCTTAAAAAAAAATTGATTTTCCAATAAAGTGATTTAACTCTTTCTTATTTTAAAGAGCTTCTTTTTCCAAGATGGCCTTTGTTTCGGTTTTATCCACCTCTATTCCATGTTAATTCTCTAGAAATCCTAAAATGTTCCATACATATACACCAAAGACACTTTTACCATCTTTAGATTATGTACTTTCATGTATTTAAAAGCAAAACATAGGCCACTAATATGATTGGCTTTAGATTTTGATTTAACCATAATGTTATTGATTTATACTTTATATTATGGTTGATCAAATCATGGGAGATTAAATCCATGGCCCCTTTATATTTATCACTAGCATTTTTTAGGTCAAATAAAATTACCTCACTCATACATTTCTAGTCTTTGATATAATGTCCTTTTCAATGAATATCTTATTATAGCTTGAATAGTCATCCATGAATATAAGGATTTTATTGACAGCTACTAAATCAATCAATATAAGTGTCGCACGTCCCCCGCGCGGCGTCTGATGGCGATTTTTCGTTTGTTTTCGGGTTTATTTATTTTTGTGAATAAATGAATCGCCACCTAGTATTTTGGTCACTAGGAACCCTAACTGGTCTTTCAGAGATTCTAAAGCAAGGGACTAGTTGCGTAAAGGGAAGGTTAATACACCCCTAGTACACCCTACCTAAGGTAAGCTGCTTGGTGTTAGGTTTGCTTTATAATTGCTATGGTGTTGGTGTTTTTTTTTTTTTTAAATAGGTTTGCTATGATGAATGGATTTGGGTTCAAAGTCTAAAAGTAAGAACCCTTGACCAATATTGATCATACCTTTAGATATGTCTACAAAGTGTCAAGGAGAACCAATACAGATCTCTTGAAATCTGTGTTTGATTCAAATTAAATTTATTAAGATAGAAATCTAAGAAGATTCCATGTGCTTTAAAAGCTCATTTTTCCCTTGGTATTTCATACTCTCACGGTTCGTAAACCGTGGAGTCAAAAAATTGAAATGTCCTCGATTATAATCAAGGTTTCTTTCAAGGATATGTGATGACTTGTTATTCCTATAAAATTATTTTGGATATTTACCATTTAAGATTTCTTTATCCAAATATTAACAGTGAATAATAACAAGTTATTCCCAATAATATTTTGGATATTCATCTATTTGGGATTTATTCATCCAATCATTATCGGTAAATATTAAATGAATTCCCCCCAAAATAAGATTTTTGTATTTTTTGGAATATTGGCTAATACCCTTTGGAGTTTTACAAACATGTTGTAAAATCCAGAAATACAAGAAAATAATTTTTGTTGTGTTTAAGAAATCCATGTGAAAACACATTTTCAAAACTTTTAATATTTTTTATAAAAAAAATGTTCAAAACATGTTAGAATATTGGCCGTATGCAACACGCAAAAAAATATTTTTTATATTTTCTTTGTAAAAAAAACACATCACAGTTAATCGCAATTAAAGTCAACAAACCACATATTAGTCAAATTCTTAAGGTTTTAATAAATCAGTTATTAAATCCCAGAATATATGTAGAAACATATTCTTACATTTTCACGGGAAATACAACATGATTTTATTTGTCTTTCAGATACTTGACCATATACCAAATTAAAACATTAAATTCATTTTTTTATCTTTTTGATTTTATAATTCAATATCATACATAAAAAAATACAAACACACACACATCTCTTTTTATTATGCTCCACTCACACATTATTTTTACATGATACAAAATACCATAAATTCTCAACAAATCTAATGACATAATATATAATTCAGAAATTGCAAAATAGACCCCCAAACATTCAGGATTTGCAGAGGAAGACTTCTGGGAATGCAGGGACAATGGCGGCGCGTGGTTTAAGGCGCCGTCGCGAGGAAAATGCCAGGAGATAGTAGGATCTGGAACGACTTCTTCCTTTCCCTACTGTCTGTGAGAACCACTGTCACCTGCAAAAGAAAAGCAACACAAGCCAGTCGATTCATTTTATTTTTGATTTTTTAGATCTATTCTTGGTTCCCCTTTTCTTCTCCTTCGTACACGGTTCTACTGTAAAGGAAACCCTTTACTTTGGTGGCCGTGATTTACTGTGAACGAGGGTTAATCCATAATGGCAGCTTTGGTTGTTAGGTCTGAAGGTGGTGGCTCTGCCGGTGTTTAACGGGAAAGGAGGCACTGCTACGCGGGGAACGGGTCGTCGCTGCTGGATGAAGAAGGCGGGAAGCTCTGGCAGATGAGGAAGGGATGATGTCTATGGGCTGTTGGGTGGAGAAAAGGAAGTTGACCGGTTGGCGACGCTGGTTGCTGCTGTTCGGCCGCCGCTAGGGGCCGAATGGAGGAGAGACTTGGCGATGGAGATGAGAGAGTGAGGGGATTCTGTTCTGTCAAAGAGAAAGGGGGAAGCGATGACTTTTCTTTGGTCTTGGTCGGATGCTCTAAGTTGGCTGAAGGGGGGAATGGCTCTGATTTTGAAGATTGAAAGGCAGACGACAGGGAGAGTGTTATGTGTGAAAAACTTAGTGATCCAAACCGTATTAGGTCTGCCTAGCTGGTTTGGGAGGGAGGAAACGTAGCAGGGAAGAAGGGGTAGGGATCAGTGTGCAAACATGGAGGAGGTGTGTGTAGGTTGGTGACAGTAGTAAGTTTGTTAACCTTCCTAAATTGAAGGAGAGTCATTCATTTCTCATTTCTTTTTCACATCCCCGTTCATGCAGTCTGTTACATGTATATATAGGCTGAAACTGTTCTAGATTACCCCCCAACTGCTTTTGATGTTTTTATTACATTTGACTAAACGATGCGTTTAAAGGAAATTATAAAATGGTGCAGTTTACATACTTAATGAAACAGTGTGTTTCTAGTAATGGTTACTTAAATTTGAATCTCTTATCAATCCTCTTCTTCTCCATCTTCAGGTGTTAACAATCGCCCTTCCTTGAATCTAACCTTGTCCTCAAGGTTGAAACTTGGGAACCTTATGCTCAATTCATCAGTGAATTCCCAAGTGGCGTCCGCAGGTGGTAGTCCCTCCCAGTGTACCAGAATTTGGGTGGTACCTTTGTTATTTTGTCTTGATAAACGTCTGTCTAATATGGCTCTTAGTTGCTGGCAAGGTGTTGGATGTGGTGCTGGTAGTGTCTGCTGCACGATCTGGTTGCCCATATGCTTCTTGAGTTAGGAGACGTGGAAAACCGGATGAATCATTGACTGTGGGGGCAGATTGAGCTTGTATGCCACGGTTCCCACCTTTACTAACACTTGGTAAGGACCATAGTATTTTGCAACTAATTTGTGTGAAACTCTAGCAGCTGTGGATTGTTGTTTGTATGGTTGAAGTTTAAGATAAACAAAATCCATTACCTCAAAACTTCTGTCACTCCGCCTCCTGTTTGCAATTATAGTCATTCTATGCTGAGCTATCTGTAGGTGTGACCTGACTCTCTTAATCAGAGCTTCCTTGGTAGTTAGATAGGCATCCACTGACTCTACTGCCGAGTCCCTAGGAAAATAAGGAATGTGTATGGAAGAAGGGACCCCGTATAACACTTCATAGGGTGTCATTTTGGTAGCAGAGTGATAATTGGTGTTGTACCACCACTCTGCAAGGGAAAGCCATTTTGCCTATTGGTGAGGGTGATCTTCGGTCATACATCTTAGGTAGTGTTCGATACATTCGTTGACAATTTCAGTCTGACCATCAGTCTACGGGTGGTAGGCTGTACAGTAGTGAAGATCCACTCCCTGGATGTTGAACATCTCCTTCCAAAACCTGCTGAGGAATACTGGATCCTTGTCGCTAGTAATAGATGTTAGCAATCCATGTAGTTTGTATATATAGTCCATAAACAATTTGGCAACTTTAGGAGTAGAATAGGGGTGGCTTAGAGCAAGGCAGTGAGCATACTAACTGAATCGATCCACCACCACCAAAATGACATCCTTTCCCTCAGATTTGGGTAGGCCTTCGACAAAATCCATGCTGATATGGATGAATGGTGCATACAGAATAGGCAGTGGCTGCAAAAGACCTGGGCTAGCCACATTTTCATGTTTGTTTCTTTGACACACTGTATTCTCTAACATGTTGCCTTATGTGTTTTTGTTGTCCCCTCCAGTAGAATAAACTTCCCACCATTTTAGCAGTAACCCTCATGCCCGAATGTCCCCCCACAGTTGAGTTATGAAACATGGAAATAATTTTACCTCATAGTTCCTCATTACTGCCTACCACTATCTTTCCCTTTCTGTTAAGATGGCCATTAACCCACGTATAGTGTGGATGAGAGGCTGGAGATTGCTGTAATTCTTGAATGAGAGTCTGAATTATAGGATCCTTGTCATAAGACTGCACAACCTCTTCCATAAAAGTTGTAGAAATGGTGGAAGTTGTCAATGCAGAGAGTGCTGTACTTGGAATCCTGGAGAGTTGACACGATCAAAGAGTTGATGTCTTATCCCAAGTGCAGGAGTGTCACAGTAATAAATAACCCGGCAAGACCGGGGTCGAACCACGGAGAGGTTAATTGTATAAATTATAATTAATAAAACAACAA
>Ga0325411_1004509_pt1 | contig 15613 bp, 14 predicted proteins | sample PopdelMetagenome_13_FD_206181 | JGI IMG/M metagenome (GOLD analysis project Ga0325411, IMG submission 206181) | Populus deltoides microbial communities from Bellville, Georgia, United States - Xylem-PdIQD-R4 | ecosystem: Host-associated > Plants > Phyllosphere > Stem > Wood/Secondary xylem... | reverse complement strand
ACTGGTTACTGTGCGTGAGCACAGTAACCAGTGCACACAGTAACCAGCTAATTATTTTCTTCTTGCATGCAGAACGTGCACAGTTCACGTTCTACAGGTAAGGAGATGAATTAGGTCCGGCGGCTAGGGGAGAAGAAGAATTACCTGAGGCGGTGATCTCAGGCGGTTGAGCTGGCGTTGATGCTGGTGGCTGTTCCCGGTGGCGCTGCGGTGGCGATGGCGGTGGCGGTGACGGTCAGACTCAGTGACAGCAGCGGCGCTTCTTCTCCACTGTGCAGAGACACTAGTCGGTGTTTTCTTCCCTGCCAGTTTATCCCTTCTGTTCTTTTTCTTCCTTCTCCCCGTCTGTCTCTCTCAGTTTCCCAGTCGATATCCCCTGTTTTTGTGTTTCTCGGTTTCGATCGTTTCTCTCTCTACCCAGTCGGTTTCTCTCTCTCAGTTTTCCCCCACTTTTCTACCATTTTTTCTCCTTCTTTTTCTTCCTTTCGGGTCGCTATTTATAGGGGCAGGGAGAGCGGGGTCGACCCTGCCCCTTCCCATCACTGCCCATGCATGGGGCGCACGTCTCCTGCTCTGCCACGACACTAGCAGAGGTGGCCAATGGAGGCGTAGCTTGCAGGGCACGACTGCTCTGGCACCTCATCATGAGGCGGGTGGCGTCTAGTTTTGGCTCTAACAGAGCACGTGGGAGGGAGGGAGAGAGAGGAAGAAACAAACGGAAAAGAACAAAAACTTCTCTTCACCTGTTGCATGTCCAGGGGAAGAAAAAGGAGGAACAGTGCCGTCTAAAACAACATTGTTTCGTTTTTCCTCTTCTTTTTTTAATGCATGAAACTGCGTCGTTTTTCCCAAAACACGCTGTTTCATTTAAATGAAACTGGCACCAAGTGCCAGATTTCAAGTCAGTCCTTTCTTTTGCACGTGTTTTGCATTTTGGTCCTTAGTCTCGGATTTCTTCAATTAAGTTCCCGATTGGCCATCGAACTTCAAAAGTTTTTTGATTTTACCCATGAAGAAATTTTGACGCATTTTCCTCTTTGGTCCTTGATTTTGGATTTATGCAATTTGATCCTTAATTGATCAATAAATTTTCAAAAATTATAATTTAACCCCAGAACTTTAATTTCTTCTAATTAAAGCCCAAATTAACTCCAAAATAAATTTTTCTTACAATCAAACCCTCCATGAATTGAATTAAACCTTCAATATAATTTAATTGAGTCCACTAGTATCTGATTTTGGACTTTTCTTCCTCAAATTGAATTTTCTTTGTCAACAGGGCTATCATTAGTTAATAAAATACTGCTAAATTTTTATTTTTGTATTTTTAAACCTCCTCAGCCAAATTTTGACTATTTTTTGAGCGTTTTGACATTCTCTTTTCACTGTTATATTTTTTGATTTTTTTGTATTTTTTTTGAAGAGAGAGGAAAAAATGTGAATTGGAGAATAACCCAAAAATAGGTTATGACAATGAGCAGCATGATAATTTCATAAATAAACAAAAAAAAAAAAGATAGAAGCGTGAAAAAAATGTCCACCAGGTTTGGACGACGCTTGTGGTGTCGTCTGGTGGCCAAAACTTTGCTTCTAAGGTGACGATTGAAGCGTCTCGGCGTCCCCTCTACGTACAAGTGATGCTTGTTGCTTAATTGTTGTCGGTTTAGCGCATTTAGTCTTTTGTTTTTTTTCTTGCTCTCTCTTTCCTACTCAATTTTCGTGTTGGCCTTTAAAAAATATCAAATTATCCCTTAAGGTTTGTTATCCTTAAGATTTCATCCATATTCTCTTTATTATAATTTTTTTTATTTAGAATAATTTATAAATTAAGCATTTTTTTCAATTTCATCCGTAATAAATTTTTCACTTGTCAGATTTAATTCTCATTCTTATAATTATTATTTGTTTTTATTTTAGATCGTTTTTGAAAATGTTTTTTTTATTGCTGTTTTTTTACCTGGCAAGATTTTTTAAAATATTTCATAACATTTTATTGGCCAGTTGTTTAGCTTCTTGGTTATATCCCGATCTAAAATTTAATGGGTTGCGAGCTTAAAAGATTAACCCCGGTTATGAAGTTGACATGAACTTCCGTTGTTATTTCCCTTTTTTTTAAGCATTTTTTCCATCCTCCAGCATTTGTTTTCTTTTATTCACTTTGTATGAGATTTTATAGTTGTTTTTGGAAATAATATGGGTTGCTCAATTTTTTTAGTCTTTGTTAAATTTAGATTTTTTAAAGGATTTTTGTTTTTAAATTAAATTAAATTAATTAATTTCATCCTCCAACATTTAATTCTCCAGGTATTGATAAATTAATTAAGAACTTGATGTTGATAAATTCGCAATCTAGAAATTCATTTCGCACAATTGAACCTTCTCAAACTGTTTCTTTTTAAGAACTAAAAAGATTTGTGCCAAAATAACGGATGTCAAGAAGAACAAAAGGCCTTGGACATGTAATGGGTCTTGAAGTACTATTCCTGCATCTCTCTGACCAAATCCGCCCACATTAGGATTACTTGTTAATAGTTGATCGAGTTTGATGGATTCGCCTTCTGAAACAAGAAGTTCTGGTCCTGGGGTGATATTATCAATCACTCGACGCCCCTTTGGCGCATCTGTTATAGTTATTTCGTACCCCCTTTTTTTTTCGTATGATTTTGCTTACTATACCCACTGCTGTAGCATTATAAACTGTATTGTTACTCTTGCTCCCGTTGGGATAAATCTGACCCCTTCCCCTGTTCCCGCCTACGTATATGAGATATTTTAAGAAGTGAGCATCCTTCTTAGCAGCAGGACTCCGGAGAAAGAATAGGAAAGGTGATTTCACTATATTTTTTACCAGGAACGGGACGTATAACAAGAATATTTTTTTTTGCGGAGCGATAACTTTGAAAAGAGAGATTACCTATCTTTTCTTTCATCTCTGGCGAAATATGATTAGGAGAGGCTAATTTAAATTTCAAACCCCTTAGGTAAAATAAGAACAACCCCCACATTCAAAGCTCTCCTTTTACCATTAGCAAGAACTTGTTTTAGTTGCATATCATAAGGAATTCGAACAACTGCTTCAAATACAGTATCAGGAAGTACTACTTGTGGAACCTCAATACCCACGGGCTTATTAGCTAAATGACAACTCGCGCATACAATATAACCAGTTGAGCTTCTAGGTTAAGTAAGGTCAAGAATTTAACGGATTGTGGATTTGAAAGTTTAATTCGAGTTTACAAAGTTCACTCAAGCTTGTTTTTTTTTTATGATTTTATCCTGCAACATTTTTTTATTCGCTTTCTATGAGATTTATCTTTCTTTTTAAAATAACAAGGGTTATCTCAGGGTTATTTTTCGGTCTTTATTAAATTTATCCTTTTTAGAGAAAATTTTATTTTTTAATCAAATTAAATTTATTGATTTCATCATCCGACATTTAGTTTGCTAGATGTTGAGCTTCTTAGTTTAACTTAGGTTTACAATTTAACGAGTTACGGGTTTGAGAGATTAATACGGGTTTACAAGATTCACTAAGGCTTGCTTGAGTTTTTTCTTTTTTTTTTTAAGTTCATTTTTTTTTCTTCCACCAACATTTTGTTATTTCTATGAGATTGTTCTATGATTTTGAAAATAACAAGGGTTAACTCGAATTTATTTTCATCCTTTGCTGTCTAGCTTTTATAAAAAAGAATTTTATTTATTAATTAAATTAAATTAAATATATTAGAGCAAGCATAAAATGCTATTCGCTTTCAAGTCACTACTCTGATAATACATTCACCCCCTTTGAATTTTCAATTTCTTAGATTTTTCTTACTTGATTGAAACATTGATATTTCATCCCAATTCTTTTTTTATGTTGGCAAAAAATTAACCCAGCTTACAGCATTACTTTGACCATTTATGAAAGCGAAAGTGATGGTCACCCCAGAATGAAAATGATACATTTTGATCCTCTCAAACACCATGGACTCGTCCCTGCCATCCAGCCTGACTGATTGATTGGATATGCTTGTGAGGCACCAGAATTTTTTGCTCTCAACTCATGGTTAATTTAATCCCATCCTTGCAAAAAATATTTAATTCTGGTTAATAACCAATTTGAAAATTTTCAACCTGCATCACCTTCCATGCCAACCAACCTCCTTGGGCCAAAAATAGAGGCCGAGGGGTTTTCCTGCATATTTACACCTTACACACTGTGTGACTCAGTTTTAGCTAGCCATTTTTTAGTCAAACTACCATTAATCCCATCTTTCATCATTTTCTTTTATTTGGGATCATTTTGACACAGTTGGTGCTTGGAAGACAGTATACACATCAGACAAAAACAAAGATGCCCTGCAACAATGGAAAAAACGATAAAAGGAGCAAAGGCAGATGATGACTAAAGGTTCACATTTTACAAAACGATGGGTTGTTCTCCTTCAAGCTCGGATATAACGATTAATGCGTCTGTCGAAGACAGGGAAAGCGGTTCTGATTTGACAATTGGATTGATAACCTGCAAGATTAAGGTTAATGAGATGTCTAGATCAAATTGGCTAAACCTTAACCAAATGCCACTATACCCTCTTACTCGTCTGTACCTTTCTAGTATCTTTCAGATAGCCTATAGCAACCTCTCGCCGCAAATATGCCCTTTCAGAGAGCTCTGCGAATGAAGGATGCTCCCCCTCCTTCATGTATAGGGTAATGTCCTGCCAGAGAAACACAAAAAAGGAAATAAAGTAGCTAAAATGGGTTGGTATTGAATAAACTCGATACTAATTCCAGAAAGGGTAGTTCATCACCCAAAATAAAGTCTCAAGGAAACAATAGCAGCAGTGGCTAGCTTAAAATCTGATTCCTAACAGAAATAGAAAAAAGCAGCCCCAAGTCTCATTCCCCAACCGAGTCACCCTTCTATGGAAAATACGCCCAACTCACCTAAGTTTGTCGGTTCCCAAGGATGCTTCACACCAAAATGCAATACAAGGAAGAGGAATTTACCTTCACATATATTTCATCACCCTCTGCATTCAGAATGTCTTTCCACACCTCATTCATTTCACTGTTCTCTGCCACTGTATGTAAGCAATAATTACTCTTCAAATTGAACATGGTCTAAATGGAAGAGTGTAAAAGCAAGTAGAGTACAATGATCAAGACCTTGAGCTGTCACAAGGCTCATTACTTCCTCTGCTGCTATGTAAGTCAGGTTGGGCTTGATTCTTGTAATCTGAAGAGATGTTATGATCTAAATAAATACCCATACAAAACAAGAGTGTTCTCGACATAAAACTGAACAAGTCTGTTACAGGATGCGTTACTTGTTTGCCTAATTTTGAGTCGACAATCTCTGCAACTAGATTTTGTACCTGCAGAACAGTTGATTGTTATATTGATGAGTATAAATGGTTAGTGTTAGAGAAGAGGGGAAGTCCAGCTTAATACCCACTGACAGGGTGTTAATCTGACCATTACAGCAAGGATGAGGGGCTAACTTTGGCCTTTTTTTGCGTGGGGTGTCAACAAGTTCGATGTTCCTGGCTTCGTTAGAAATTGAACCCGGGAACTCTTGGTTACTATCAAGAGGTCACTACCACCTGAGCTAGAAGCTCATTGGTAAACAGATATAGCAATTCATTATGACTAGAATTCTAGGATTAAAACTCTCGAACTAATCTTCAGAATTAAAAAGCAGGGATCCGTACGATCAATTGAATTTAACAAGGATCGTATTCACCTTCACTCCAAGTTTGATGCAGATATTTTCAGCAAGAATAAGAGAGAAAGCAGATTGCTTGTCTGCCCTGGATGGATCTGGAGAAAAGAACGATTATGCAATGCCACTTCAACCCAACAAAGCTTCACATATTGTTACCTCCAAGGCACGTATTATTACCTCCAATAAGCCATTCTCTATCAGATATTACCACAATTGAAAAGGAAATATCTTCATCTTTCTTGAGAGAATTCTGAATATCCAATATGGTTTCCTGTAAGGCATCAAAATTCATGGGGTTTCCAATCTGCAATATTTGAAAGATCATAAACCATTAGATCCAATGAAAAGAAGGTTTCCAAGAAAAATAAAATGAAGAAATGACATAAAATGTCTTTTTTCAGTTTGGCTCAATTAGGCAGTACCCTATGGGAAACCCGGACGTTTTCAAGTTTTCTTTGACTAGCAATGCTGCTGGTCCTCTTCCTCTCATCTAATGGCACATCTGATAATATCTCCTGCATATATTTGTAGAGGTGGTGAATGTAAACTAAAGATTAACAGGTATACAGAAGCTTAAAAGCATGTCAAGTGTGAACATTAAGTTCTTGTATATCAAGTTAAAAAAATTACAAGTCATTGGGGACGCCAGACTTAAATTGTCCAATATCTAATAAAATACTAAATTCCAGAAGAGACCCAACAAGAAGAAGATGAAGAAGAGGAGAAGCAAAGCATGGAAAGTTATGTTTTGACTATCAGAATTTTCCAATGGGACAGACAACTAACAAGCACTTCGATCTTATTCAGCAAGAAATGTAAATTGACTATAAAACTTATGGTAAAATCCTTTGTGAGGTGAAAACAGGAAAAGTGCAACAAAGGAACCCTCTTGGTGACAATCTGGTTTGAGTGACAAACAAAATACCAAATACACATACATCACGCATTTCTGATAAGATGCACTTGTACATTACGCATGTTCTCATTATAAGTGCTTGTGTGTAATTTAATTCTAGAACTTTGGTAAGGAAAACCGAACTTGAAGAGCAATTACTACTTAAATTAAGATGTATGAAAATGGACCGCGAGAACAAAATTGTGAACAGGTATGATTTAAATAAATAGGTTAAAAACTCTAAATTGTATAGCAGCATACCAATATGCTCCCAGGTCCAAGATAATTATCATACTCTTCTATCATTTCTACAACATCCGGGCGCCATCCAAGAAAAAGAACACATTCCTTCGGCCCTAGACTCCAGTCCGATGCCTGCATAGACAAGCAAAACAATCATACAAAGTAACAAATACAATCCAGAATTAAAGTGTTGATTGAGCAATTGTCTCTCGGAAAAGATACCTTTGACCCTGATCTGTTGGGACGTTTTACAATATTTTTAAGTCGTGTTTTTCGCAATTCTGTAGGAAGATTTAAATTATCACTGTTATCTTCCAGACCTTCCAGATTTTGAAAAAAGGCAGCTCCTTCTTTGAAGACACTAGAATATGCAATTTGTGGGTTCCTTTTACCATGAACTGGACCAATGAACAATATCTATGTAGAAAAAGTGAACAAATTAGAGAATACATAAATAGGATCAAGAAGGAAATGTAATCAACCCAACAACATGAGGGAAGCAGACACACTTCAAACAATATATTGGTGAGAAAACATATCTTACCGTGTAAAGAAGTAGCCATCTATAATTTATAATGAAGTTGATGCAATTACAACTTAAGACAACATGATGGCATGACAAATAGAATATAATGCAGAACATAAAACCATTGATATTTATAAAGTAAAACATGAACTAAGAAATGGGTAAACCGGGCAACCATACAATTATATGCAGCCAGTGATGGTTGAAAATGACAGACAGTGACCCTTCATACACTGGAAATTGCTTTAATTTATAGTAATTATAGATGCTAAAGCACACAGTATCTTTTACGGGAAGGAAGTAACTTAACTCATCCATTGAACCATACCGCGTCATTGACTTGCACTTCATGACACAGGTTTAGTTTATAGTTATCATCTGTCCATTGACTGATCCAAATACAGTTAAATCCATTGAAGTTCTGGCAGCAATTTGACTTCAAGTTTTAATCATGCATTCATCAAATAGAGATGGCAACAACACTATTTTGCAGCCACAATCAATCAACACATTGACATGTGAGGCCAAGGGCCCATTTGCACGCTCTTTCTTGGTCAAATTTTGAACCACTAGGATTTATCCTGACGGCAAAATAACTGCGCAGCATGTTCTGAAACTAATTTTTTCCCTTTATATTTTGCCTGGTTGTTAATTGGATCTGTAGGATTTGAATGTAAATTAGCTCCCAATGAAGTATGTAATAAGACAATATGAAACAATAAAAACAACAAAGCACACTTGGAAATTAATAAACCACAAAACCAATATATGATTTCCAATTTGCAACAATATCTAATAATCATTCTGAAGTTTTCCGTGAACAACTTCAGCCATTTACTCATAGGGAGAAATCATTTAAATAGAAGTATTTTTTAATCTGGTCGGATTGAAAAGATCAAACAGTTCAGATGGCCATACTGGCTGACATTTCAAGTTCCACCCTATGATTTCATATAGGAATTAGAAGTTTCACTGGATTGCATCTTAAAGTTAGGATTCTAAATGTGCAGGTCCGCTACGCAAGTACAGAAATCTATAACATCCACATACTTTGTCAGTTTGCTGCAGGATCTCATCATCATTTGGGTGGAAGTATATTTTCCCATTCCGGTAGAGACCACAAACCACTACCTGAAGAAGAAAAAGAAATCAAACTTAGCAGATTGCATGAATTTCTCTTCTAGCTGAGACTAAGTTCATCAGATGGCATCACCTCTTGAAATCCACGTCTTAGTTGCCTGTACTTAATTCCAGCTAGAACAGGAAAACTGCAGAGATTAAATACATTTTCTGCAATGAGTAAACATGATACTGATTAGTGTTTTTCTGTACAAATACAAAATTGGGCAATGGAAAAGATGTAAAACTTTAAATACTTATATACAATAAAAATATTGAGGTGTCACTATTGAAAATGATTCAACTTCTAGGGGTATTAAACAGGGATTTGTTTCACTAGCCCAACTTGTATAGAACCATTCTAGTATAAACCAAAGCCGATTGTGTTTAAAATGAAATTTTCTTTTTTTTCTTAGGAAAGTGGGTTTGGGAAGGTTCAAGTGGTATTTTGTTGGTGCTGCTTTCTTTCAATAGGAAATAGCATATTAACCCAAACCCTCTTTCTCTGTCTCCCACAGACAATTCTGGTAGCCTGGAGTAAGACATCAACTTATCAATAAGTTTTTGGAGAAAAGCACGACAGAAAATATCTGGATTGGAGAATTCTCAAATTTTGTCTTAGAAAGAGAAAGTTGTGATTCTATAAGGAAATTCACACAGTACTTCGATAATTAAGCAAGTGTTTGTAGATCTTTATAAGCCCCTTCTGTCGAGAACATTGAACAAATAATTTGGATGCAACATTTTCCACCGGCTCCACTTTCACTCCTGAAACTGATTTTAAAAGCTCACATGTATTGGTATTTGAAACCTGTATATCAAAATGAAACCCATATTCAGTTAAATTGTGCACAAGGAACTTCATTAAGTAATCAGGAAAAAACTGACATACCTCAACAATGGTGGGAATAGCATCCATCTTTGTAATAGGTTGAAGGGCTAGCACAGATAGAAATGCGTTGGTGTCAATTTCATACCTAATCAATCAAATATTTAAAATCAATAGTGCTGGTTTTTTCTAGTCTTGCTTCTGCAATCAAATCCTGAGAACATTAAAGTGCTAAAACAAAGATGATTTGTTGATTAAGAAAATAAGCAAGATTCGGATTCACAAAATTGATATAAATTCAATTCTGTAGAGAAAAGTTTAGCCTATATAGTAAGTTCCAATCACCACCAATTCTGACAAAGACACTTTGGGATATATCACTCCTCTATCAATGTAATTAAGGTGCAAAACCTTACCAGTCACTACTACAAAGTATCAAGGTATCATGGCTCATCATTGCAAGTCTGAAATATAATTTTTGGACCAAAATCCAAATATATAATTCACAATATTTACAGGTTAACAGTTAAGATTTAAAAACATCCACCGTGGTACTAACATCTCTTCAATAACAAAGCAACTCTGGTTCTTGTTCATGCACTACAAGTTGATTTCCATAAAAAGACATTATGACAAGCAATTTTCTGTGACATATATGCTATCAAGTCAATTAATACAAGTAGATAATCCTATAAATGTTGCTTTAAAATTCTTACCGATCTCCTTTTGTTGGCAGTATAATTATGGCACGTGCCTTACCAGCTGCAGCTCTTTCAAATGATGTTGTTAGGCTAAGGCTGCAACTGTACAAATAAGGAGCTGGAAATGTGAAAACTGAACCGAAACAATCATGGATAGGTTATTAAATTTCAACTATAATGTATATGTTCTGGTTCTTTGAATTTATAAAATAATTTTATTGATAGATTTTTCTTAAAAGTTGTTGAGAGAAAAGTCCTCCTGGATGCTTGATGTGCCTTATAAAGAGAAAGAAATTAATACAAAATGAAATATTTGCATCAAAAATAAATCATCGCCTGAATGCACAACTGTCACCACCAAAGGACATTGATGATAAATGAAGGAAATCTTGACGAAGTCCCAGGGAAAGAAAAGAACAATGGTGAGGAGTGATTTTCCAGGAGTCCTGAAATTAGCAAAGAGGATTTGCTTAATACCATACCTTTTAGTGAGGACATCAATATGGCTAAGATCTTTGGCAATATTGTCAGCTAGCTTGTCCATCTGCTTCCTTGGAAGATCAGACATAAGAAGAATTCTTTGCCTCCTGTAAAGACGTAGAATGCATAAATCAAAGGTACATATAGCACACAATACTGGAACGGAAACTGTGCTGGCAGATTAGAATTAATTACCTAGCTGTAGCAGTACCTAAGCGGACAGCAGACTCATGGTACTTGTTTAGTTGCTTTAGTATGAAACTCAGATGACTGTTTACTCCACAAATAATGATATGATCTGTCTCAAGAACTTGTACTTGCGCGCCTTCCCTGAGCCTTTGCATGTTATGCTGTCCAGGTAACAGTCTTAAGAAAGCAACTTAAATACAAGCATCAGCAAGTAGATGTTTCAATAGTGTACCCTGAACTGTTCTGTCATTGTGCTCAGTAGCCGAGAGTAGAACAATATACCCCATATAGCAAGAACAAAGCCAAGAACGCGCTCAACTCGTGTTCTTTGCTGCAGTTCCATATATTATGGTCTTTAGATTCTAGAGGTGTAAATTAACAATTCTGAAAGTAGGGGAAAATTTTCAAGTGAATAATTACAAAGGCAACCGTTAAGCATGTATGGTTGGCAAAGGGAGGTAGTGTAACAACTCTAAACAACCAACATTCATAATAAAATTTACACAACAGTCACTCCTGTAAGCATTCACCTCTTCAACGCACCCTTAAATGAGTAGAAGATGAACACAGACATGCCCAAGCTTCCCAGAAGCAATCCTCAAGAGAATGGCTACCCCTGTATCATTGAACATATCACAAGCCCAGAACAGCAAACAAGCAAGAGTACTAGATGCTGCCAGAGTAAATTAAGAGAAGAACCAAATAAGCACCCAAACATAGCTAGAGCAAATTCCTTGCTGAAGAGAGAATAAGCTGGCATAGATAAAGGGGAAAGGATTTTACTAAGAAAACTCACATAGAATATTTTCAGCTTATAAAATGGCAACTTTACATCTGGTTAATGATGATGTGCTATAAACAGATCAATACAGAAGAGACCCTCTCTGATGTCTGTTTCAAATAGATAAAAGGACAAAATACAGGATGGAGGCACCGATAGATGGTTCTTTATGCAATATTTGCACATTTTTCTCCATTGTTGATGAACTTGTAAATAGAGCACATAGAAGAAAACAACAAGAAGGCACCGAAAATCCAATGTAAACCAATTACGGTCTAAAAATGTGATGATAAATATGATATTTTGCTCCTTTAAATAGCAGTTACCTTGTGATACAGTCAACGATAAGTTCTATGACAATTTGTTAGTATTGTATTCTTAACTTTTTCATTGACATCTTCATAAGAAATCTACATAAAAAGGATGATAAATTGCAGAAATGGAGGCAATGGCTGTAACTATATCAAGTCTGAGGATGCATTATACTGTATTCTTCAAAGGGGATGGTTGATAGGTTACCTGAACTTGAAAAACAGGAAACCTCCAATGACAACGAATGAGAAGCAAGACACAAGTAGTACCACAAAGGACCTACAACACATTTACAGAAAATTTATTGATTAACCAGGAGATGTCATGCTAACATTCATGAAGTAAACAGCAAAAAAGCATAGGGCCCATGCCACATTTAACATGGTGACAACCATAATTTGCCCAATCTAGCCCAATCAGTGATGCTAAAACTTTGAGGTGTTTTACTTTTCCATGGGAATTTAAACTACGGCATAGATTTAACTGATACTTTAAGCAGACTATCATTTTCCAATTAAGATTTCACTGAAATACTCTAGTGCCAGTGTTCCTATCCTAATAAAAAAGTTCCTGGGCGGGGCAAATTTTTGTTTAACATACAAGATACCTGAGAGATTTAACAGGTACTTTAAGCAGGCTGTATTTTTTCCAGTCAAGGTTTCAATAAAGAACACTGGTAGCAAAATATTAACCCCGAATGTCAGGTTGTGCACATATTTACAAAACCTAGAACTCGTTTGCAAAACCTATAGTGCTTGTTTAAATATCTATCTCATACATCTAGTGCTGACCTAGTATTACACTCAAAAAGATTGTTATTGCTTCCCAAGCAGCCAAGTTTACCACAAATGCAGAATAACACAGTTGGATTTAAGTGTGTATAATTGACGGATATAAACTAGAGAAAACCTTCTTGGCACAATAGGTGATGGGTAGACCATTTGATTATACAAGCATACTTGGAATGCGCGCCATTAAATCTCTATTTTTTTTTATAGGAGAACAAACAGATGATTTGTTATTCACTTTTTCCTTAAATGCAGCCACATCAATTTCATATTGCAATATCTCAATGACATCTAATTTTCTGATCCCTCAAAACATAAGGGATTTCAGTTCAAAAGGAACTATCAAGATTTCAACTCAGCGACACACAAATCTTAATGAACCAGTTGGTAGCAAAAAAATCAGGCACTGCGAATCGGAAAAAAGAAAATTTTCAATTCACTTACATAGCGACATTTCTTTCAAGTTGCATGTTGAACAAATAAAGCAAGCGTGATAAGCTCCACTTAATATCTTGAAGTGAGGGCAAGGACACATCCAACTGCAGAGGTGTTGGTTTGTTCAAGGAATTAGACATACAAGCAAACGGGGAGTTTGTAGCTCCAAAAGTCCCAACCAAGAAAGGAAGCAAGTCTTGGACAATCTTTATCAATGTATTTGCAGACTTTAACTGTGTCAATAAGCAACACATAGCAATTGATCCAATTGTAAGTTTGGCTTGGCAATCCTGCACACACAGTAGATCACATAAACATAAACACGACAAGTTTCAACAAACAGAAACATTAAGTTTTCCACAACAAGCTAAGCAGTGATCTCGTATATCAATTTAGATCACTTTTCTTTCACTGCCAAATACATGTCAAAAGAGTAAGCCATGAACCAAATACGTAAAATTGCACACACCAAGTTAAATAAAAATAAATAAAACCAAACCGTTCTTTTATTTTCTCATTGAGAAAACATCACAACGGAAAATTAAGCATGTTAAAAATCTCATAATGTCTTACATGTATCCATTTTTTTAACTTTTTCCATATTCAGGTTCTTTCACGTAATGCTTACCTCAGAGCTACTATTTGGCTTCATACATAACTCAGGGTGTGAACAATCTGGAAGGTTTGTATACACCACACTATCGAACTCATGCCATTTGGTTTGATTATTGGCTTTCCAATCCCCTGAAAATGCATTTTTTTAGATAAAATGTTGTGAAGGTTCATCTAAAATTTATTGTGAAAGCATCAACAAAAGGATCAAAATAGCAAGGGGTGATGAAAAATGACACAAAAATTAATGCTAAAATTTTTAAAACCCGACCCGGCCGGACCGACAGATCAACTTGGGATTGGAACCAGGGCTAGGTCTAAAAAAATAAGAGAAGTCAAAAAAAACTTGGGTTGACTCATGACCTATTTAAAAACTCAGGTTAATTTAGTTAACCGGTTGTAATTGAATATTTATTTTTTAACAAAAATAATGTTTTTTTAAAAAAAAAATCAATTCAAAATGATCTAGTAACCCAGTAAAAACCCGTGATCCGGCTTGTGCCAGGCAACCAATGTGCACTTTAAAAAAGAAAGTAGATGAGAAATTCTTTATCGCACTCCATAGAAATAAGATGAGAAATTATTTGTCGCACTCCATAGAAATAACGGCCACTAAATAAAAAAGCAATTCCTAGTAAAAAACAAAGAGATGAAAAAACAGAATACTACTTTTAACTAAACAGAACCCCCGATCTAGCTACTGTTATGACCTTGGTATCATACTTGAGTACTAGACGAGTAGTCGTGTTAGTGCTTCAAACTCACCTCCAGTACTTCGTAATCGAAAATTCCATGCACCCAGAGCCGAAGACTTTAACCACCAAAATTGGCATGACAACAATTTTCTGTAAAAATAAACTGTCAAGGTGAATTTGTTGATGTCATCCTATAATAACAAAGCACCAGCAGCACATGAATTTAGCATAACACTTCCTGTCTGTTCTGTAACAGATCATATTAGAAGTATCTATCTTAACTGGCAAAATTCTGTTTAAAAAGAGCAGGAGAGAATATAGGAGGCTCTTTGCTGCTTTTAATATACTAGAAAACATTCTTAAAAAGACTCCTCTTACAGAGTATTTGGCATCCAAGCAAATCAAATAAACCCAAACAATCCTCAAAAACTACGAAAACAATGTCTTCGACATTTACGTAAGCGATATTCACAGTAAAATGTTCACACACTCTCTCTCTTGGCTATCCCAATTTGCTAAGCCTACTTTCTGTTAAAACAGCCTGACGAATTTGAGTTTAAAATGCTACATACATCGACTCAAAAGAATGTGCGCTTATAGAGAAGGAGGATGAAGAAGAAGTAATGACCTCTCTGGTGAAGAAGAAGAAGAATAAGTTTGCTTCAGTATGGGGATTCGAGGTGGTAAAATCCATGGGTGAGAGCCCTGCAAGTGGCTAAGAAGCATCTCTCTTTTCCGGTGTTTCTAATTTGAATATCCAGTGTTTGATGAAAGTACCGAGATAAAAAGAAAAGGAAGAGACCAGTGAAAAATAGAAGAAAGTGTGTAATGTTCTTTTTTTCTTCTATCAGTGGAAGAAGGACATCTCTCTGTAGAGAGAGAGGGAGAGGAAAAGTGGACCGTAAAGAGAGAGTCCCGTGTTTTCCAAACTAGGATTGTCAGTGATTCTGACTTCCGACTTGCCGTTGGACACAGGCATTGTGTGGACCTTTGATTTTTTGTTTCCCTTGTTTAGTACTTTCGGGTCTAGTACCCTGTCATTGGCCCTCTCCATTCGGCTTAATGAGACATCTCAACCCTCAAGGCAAATTCTATAAGCAAATCAACCTTATAATTATTGGGTTAGAATTATACATAATTAATAATATATGATATTTATTAACTCATTAAAATTCAAATATCAAACTAATTTTTTTTTAAATTCCATTTCAACATGATATATAAATATAAAAAATAGATTACCAAGTATAAAAAAATAAAAAAATAAAAAGTAACACCACGCTCACATACCTAACAAA
>Ga0325411_1004508_pt1 | contig 15614 bp, 6 predicted proteins | sample PopdelMetagenome_13_FD_206181 | JGI IMG/M metagenome (GOLD analysis project Ga0325411, IMG submission 206181) | Populus deltoides microbial communities from Bellville, Georgia, United States - Xylem-PdIQD-R4 | ecosystem: Host-associated > Plants > Phyllosphere > Stem > Wood/Secondary xylem... | reverse complement strand
GGGGGAGGGGGGGCTGGTTGTTTGCAGATGGGGAGAGTTGGGATGAGGAAGAAGAAGGAGAAATAGGGGATGAGAGGGTCGGCAGAGCTGTCATATATTAACTTTTTCCGACGGTTTTACCGACGGAAACTCCGTCGGTGATTACGTCGGTTATTCTGACAGAAACATAGACATGTCACCGTACGGATCTGCCATTTCAAATCCCTCGGTGAGTCCGTTGGTAATTTAAACGGCGAACCGGTCACATCACTTTACGAGCATTGTACGGGCAGTCGTTTTGAATCTGTCGGGAAAAAATAACCCGCCAAAACCTCCACGTCAGCGACCCGTTTTTTTTTTAATTCGGAAACTTTTCCGTTCGTAATTCAGTCTGTAAATACCGGCGGCAAATTTCCATTGGTATTTGCCGACTAAATTACAGACGGAAAAGTTTTCGTCAGTTTTTACCGACTGAATTACGGACGGAAAGTGGCCGTCGGTAATTTCGACCTCAAAATACCGACCGAAAATATTCCGTCGGGAAATCCGTTGGTAGTTAGCGAATTTCTGGTAGTGTACCTAACTAGAAATCTATGTCATCTGGGCTATTTCAATTGCGAAAACAAAATAATAATAAATTATCCCTGAAAACTTATTTAATAATATCTCTAAAAGATTAATCTCCTAGTTATATTGCCGATGGAGAATAATTTATTCAGAAATAAGATCAGAAAAACAAGTTATATTGCCTTAGGAGGGAGATTAATTTATTCAGAAATATGATCAGGAAAACAAGAAATGAAAGGAACAGCCATTGCGTAGGATTTTAAGTACACTGAAATCATAAAAAGAAAGGAAAATACAAAGGGATTAAATATTTATCACTTATGAATGATAGAGCACACCACCGTCTGTATGAAAGTAAGAACAAGGAGAAAAGAAGCAGCAAAAACAGAGATGCCAGTCCATGGATTGTTGAAATAAACCTGCTTCAAGGTTGCCTTTCACTTGTGCCAAGTCTTGCTGCAATGTAAATTCAGCTCTTTGCAGACACCCCAAAGAAAATTATTAGTATAGCAAAGATTTTCTTTCTTTTTAAATATAAATGTAAATTCTTGCTGGATGCTGTCTTCATTATTATGGTTTTACTGAACTACAACTACCACATTTTCTATTGTCCATTTAAGTTAGCTGACGTAATGTTTGATATGTGCTCCAGAAGTTACTGAGCTTACTTGTGGGTTATTAAAAGTACCATGGTCTGATTGGGTAAAAAAGGACAGTTTGGAAATAATCAATTCCTCGAGAGTCCTACATTTCGTTGACTTCCTAGGAAAGTGTCAGCAGCCAACGGAACAGAATCTTCCTACGAAAGTCCTTCGTTTATAGGAAATATTCCCACGTAAAACTTCCCTTAAGTAATAAAACTCATTCGAGCTCTGTGATTATTTATATAATAATTATTGAAAATTTATATAGTTATTAATTTTAGGATTTATAAAATTAATCGAGAAACTCATAAGCTAGCCCGGACATTCACGTTAAACTAAAAAAAAATTCATCTAACATTAAAATTTAATAATTATTTAATCGATATGATAAAACATAGTTTAGTGGATTGATTTGAAAATTTTGAGATTTAGGGCTTTTTTCTTGATTGAAATTTGATTGATATTATCATATTTTTAGCAATTTAATTAACCTGATGAAATTCAATTAAATCAACACTAAATTAAATTGTTTTTTATAAAAATATGATCTAATTAAATTTGATCAAATTAATTATTGAATCAACTAGATTGATTGACTTTTCTAGTTCAAATTTGAACTCATTTAGATTCTCGAAATAATCCATAAGATTAGATTTAAAACTATACTTCTTATATCAAAATCAAAAGGAATGTAATCTTCCACTCAATTGCACTACCTCATTCTGAAATTTCTAATCAAAACCTATATATGTGAATGAAATCAAAGGAAATTCTTGACTTGTATATTTTCGTTATAAATTAGTAGCAGCTTTAGGAATGAAATACTGCCCATCACACAAAGAATTCCTGATATGGTCATTGGTTCATGGCGTCGGCGAAGCTGCTTGCCAAATTGTTTGCAAAAAAAAGAAATTGTTTCCATAAAAAAAGCATTAACCCAAGATATTTTATTTAATAATTTAAATTATTAAATTAAAATTATTTTTTATATAATATTAAAATTTTGAACTGGTGTCTGGGACATCAAAAATGTGTCAGCTGATTCTCTGTCAGAATGGTCAACTCCAATACCTGCTGCTTACGACGATCATCTGGTTACCTTTTCAGAAAAATCTAGAAACCCAACCCTCTTCTTGATCAACTCAAACCATATAATTACTGTGGGAAATTAACCATTCTCGATCTGGCAACAATTCTGCTCTTCATTCAATATCCCTGACCGTTTCCTGTCCCTTCTCCGTGATTTTACTATTTTGACAAATTGATTGCAGTTTGATTCATACAATAACAATGTCGAAGAAAAAAACTAGACATGAAAGAAACTGACATTTATTAAAACAAGGATGTTAACTTTTGATTTTTTTTTAATTTTTTTTAATTTTTATTTTTTATAAAAGTTTGTTTTTTCAATTTAGCCCTTCAATTACAATGTTTCATATGTTTTGTTTTTAATTTCAATTTTTATTTTTTTAATTTGTTATTTTATTCTTATTTCTTTTTATAGTTTTAGTTTTTATTCCTTTTATTTTTTATTTTGTTCCTATTTTTTTTAGATATATTTTTTAAAAATTTAGTTCTTCAATTATAATTTCTCATATATTTTGTTTTTAATTTTTATTTTAATTTTTAATATTTTTTTGCCATTTTATTGATTTTTTTTTTGCTTTCAATATAATTTTGTAATCAAAGTTTTAGTTTTTTATTTTTTGTAGTTAAACCCTCATTTTTTTGATTTTTTTTTCTTTTTGTTAAAGATATTTCTAATTCAATTTAACCCTCCAATTAAAATTTTTTATTTTTCCTCTAATTAATGTTCTTTTTTCACCCTTATTTTTTTAGATCCTTTTATGTAATTATTTTTTTTGTTTTATTTTTTGACATTTAATTTTTCATGTGATCTTATCGTTCTACATTAGTTTTTTTTATATAAAAAAATATTGGTTTTGTAATCATCTTCAATTTTTTTTTTGAGTTTATCTCGATCTCATAACGTAAATCACCGGTTTTGCATGCCATTTTTAAAATTTTTTTGTTTATATTTGATCTTTAAGATATTATTTCAATTCATCTGTAATTTGTTTTCGTTTTATACAAGTTAACTTTATTTTTCAAAATAAAAGGTATTTATTTTCAAATAATATTGTTGATTTGTTGGGTCTTGCATAATATTTTTTAGGGCGTGAGTTTATTCAATTGATTTTATTTATATTTATTTTTTAAATCTTGATATTTTTAGATTATAAATTTATTTTTTATTGATTTAAATAAATAAATTCAATAAATCTCATGCTAAGCATGCCTGTAAAAAGCATAGAATAGAATAAAACAATTTCAGTTTCCAGAGACAATCAGAACAAATTATACCGTCTTCATTGCTTGGAATTTCTACTGGAACAACTTTATCATTTAGAAGAACAAAACAAAGAAGAGAACAAGGATTATGGGTACAATTAATGCAACATGCGGATTAATTCATATGAAAGAATTGAAATTGCAGAAGCTAAACTACTTGAAATATAGAGAAGACGGATTGTACGACAGTCAGGATGAGAAGAATAAAATGAAGGATAAAATGATTCAGTGTATTACTTATTATTTCACACTTTGTGTTTTTTATTTGCAGTGAACACTGCTGTATTTATACACAGCTCAAATATTATTTTATTAAGAAATGTATTAAATTTTTTTATTTCAAATTAATTTTTTATGTTTTTTTTTAATGAATTTCTAGAATCCCATTACTGAATCTTATGTCTAATAATGAGCTTTTTTCGGGACGCTTAAACTTCACTCCAGTTTTGTGGAAGTTTTATCTCTATAGTTATTTACCTTTATGACATTTTTCAACATCTTAAACCTTTATGAGATCAGCTTTTACAATAGTAATCTTTATCTTCAATTAAAGGATGTTTATTTTATGTAAGATATTGTATAGGATATAAAATATTTTACAAACAAATCTACAAACTTAATTTATTAATTAATTTTTTTAGCTTAAATAGGTCAATACAAGATTTTCTTAATAATAATCAAATCTTAATGTCATAAATCTTTCACCTGCCAGTACTACCATTCAATCACTGATTTTGAACATCTTTTTCTTAAATATTTTACAAGTAATTCTATATTCTAGAAATTTAGCTGCTTTAGATATCCTCCTTGAATTTATTTACACGGTTAGACGACCCTTATTCAAGTTTTCTTAAAAGATAAAAGAAAATATTGTCATTACAACTAGTGCCACTGGGCAAGCGGTGTTTTGTGGCTTTGATCTTGAACCATTAAGAAAAAAAGTTATAAGAGTTTGTCTTCCTAAAATATTTAATATTTTTGAAAAACATTTGATATTTTATCATTAGAAAAAACTATGATAAAGAAATGTGAAAAATGTATGGCATGTAGTGAGTATAAGGAGAAAAGCAGCAGCAACAACAGAGATGTCAGTCTATGAATTGTTGAAATAAACCTACTTTAAGGTTGCCTTCCATTTGTGCCTAGTCTTTCTGCAATGTGAATTCAGCTCTTCCCAGACACCCCAAAGAAAACCATATGTATTGACAACATTTTCTTTTTGAAGATTGTGAAGGAGATTTGACAGTACTGCTTCGTCACTGTTTAGCAGAATTTTCAAATTTTCATTACGAGCAAGTACTTCCACATTATTAGGACCACTGACGAGGCAGCTGATGAAAGTATTAATATTGTCACTTACGAAAGGATCCTCAAACCTATAATAGCATTGCTCAAAGGCCTGGAGATTTCTAAATAAGATTTCTGTCTGGTCATATAATTTTTTTAGTTGTGGAATTTCTAGAATTCCATTACTGAATCTTATGTCTAATAATGAGCTTTTTTCGGGACGCTTAAACTTCACTCCAGATTGATGGAGCTCCGTTGCAGTGGGTGCGCTTAAATAAGCTTCTTCTTCCGCTGGACTGTGCTGCTCTGTTGGCTGCTGACACTTTCTTAAGAAGTCAACAAAATCTAGGACTCCAGAAGAATTGATTATTTCCCACCTTTCGTCTTTTACCCAGTCAACCCAACTCCATAGTAAGAAGCCGCAGGTAAGCTCGATTGGCAGCAACACTGGATATCTCAAACAACTTCCCGATGATGAAGAATGGAAGCTGATTTTCAAGCAAGTATATATCAAACACTATGCCAGCTAACTTCCATGGACGAAAGAAAATGTTGTCACTGCCAATTACGGAGCCATGAATTTTTTCTATCATGGGCTATTAAATAAAAATATATCAAATAAATATATAAATCTTTTTAAGATTAATTATTAACTCATGTATATGAATTTTTAAAGTTAACAGTAAAATTTTAATTCAAATATACTATCCAAAATATTAAAAAATAAATTTGAAAATATATAAAATTAAAGTAAAAATAAAAATAAATCCGCAATTGAAGTTACATCCTTCGATGTTTTGTGGAATAAAATTCATCTATAATCGAATCTGAATCGATATTGTAACAACTCTTCAATCGGGATAAAATAAAAATTTCATGTCACTTGGAAAACTAAGTAATTAAATTTTCCCCCCCTCTCAATTCCTCCTTTCTTCACTTGATTCTTTCTTAGATTAGTGTTTTATAAGTTGGAATTTATAAGTTTACAAGGTTATTCTCTCACTTCTCTCTCTTTTTTTTAATTGGATTTTTTTTATGTTTTTACCTTACTTTTCTATCTTTCTCTCTAGCCTTTTCTTTTTCTTTTTTCTTTTTCTATTCTACTTCTGCCGAGTCAGCAACATATAAAAGGAAGGAAGAGCTGATTTATTTTATTTTTTAATGGCAAATAATCATTTTACCTTTAATGAGTTATTTTGCTTTTATTTGATGGTCTTTTTTTTTGTTAACACTAGCAAGCTTCGTTCATCCTAAAATTTTAACCAAATTTTATTTAATATATTTTAAGATCCTTTGTAAAATTTCAGCTCAATCTAATGGTCGGATTGAAAATTACATCTAATAACATAAAACTGGTCAAATTGTGATTTTTCATTAAATTTTTGAATTTTTCTAAAAATTTTGAAATTTTAACGCAAGCTAAAGCATCATATTAGAAAGCTCCACGTAAATTTTCAGAATTTTTTGATAATTCAATTAAGAATTATAATTTTTTTTCATATAAAACTAATAAAAAAAATATTAATAAAATTTTAACCTATACTAGGGCCCTAGCTCTTAGCATGACTCCGCCCTTGGTCACTACGTCTACTTTCAAAAGACACGCTCACGAACTTCCAGTTTAGTAAGACCATAATAATGAAGACGGTGGAAGTTGGAAGAGAAGGATAGTCTGGGTAACTAATTTACGAGAATAAATACAAGAACAAAGGTAAAAAACAAGAAAAATAATTTATGAAATTTTTTTAAAATAAGTATATTTTTTTTTTGTCTCTTGTGAATTATTCTTTTAATTATAATTTTATTTATATACCTCAAGTCTTAGATAATCAAGAAATTAAACTTCTCAAATAAAATCTTAATGTAATAAGGAATCTAACATTCTCATTAAATATAATTTTTAATAAACTAGTTTATTACAAATCATTCTTCATCAAGGATTTTTATATTAATTAGGATTCCTCCTTTAACTAGATTTTTTTATCTAATAATGATAAAACGCTAATAGATAATAATCTTAATATGGTGGAGTTCTAACAATATTAAAACTCTTACAAACTCTAAATTATATTAACCTAAATCCTAATTGATATTGAACTTCAACACTCCCTCTCAATATTAACTGTCATTATTGTTCATAACTTTCAACACGTCTCTCATATTTGCAAAAACATCATATTTGAGTGGCTTTGTAAAAATATATGTGACTTGGTCTTGAGTCTTCACATACTTGACTTCAACTTTCTTATTTCCACTGCATTCTCTTAAATAATGAAATGTTGTGTCAATGTGCTTACTTTTATCATGAAAAACTGGATTTTTAGCTAATGCAATGACTGATGAGTTGTTCATATAAATCTTTGTAGGTTTTTTTTGTGGCATTCACAACTCCTTCAATAATCTTCTTAGCCATATGAAATGATAAACACATGCTATAATAACTACATATATAGCTTCACAAGTAGATAATGTTATAATAAATTGATTCTTTGAATTCTATGTAAAAGTTGTTTCTCTCATGTTGAAAACAAAATCTGTAATGATCCTTTTATCATCCATATCTCTAACTCAATCATTATTATTATAATCCACAAGATCAAATCTATTACAATAACCATATAATAAGCCAAGATCTATTGCACCTTTGATATATCTTAGAACTATTCGCTTCAAGACTTTGAAGTGAGTTGATGCATGTGGACACGCAGTGTTGGGACAGTTTTGTTTATGTTTGTTTTTTGGAGTCACTATTTAGTATTTAGTTTAGGATCACTAAAAAACCCAGGTATAGTGGTATTGTCAGAAATTTAAGAGCAAATGATTGATTATGGCTAGGAATTAGCACCCTAACATATTTGATGTGATTTAAAGATCTTAATGGTTGTCTTATTAACAACCTATCAAAAATTTTAAAAAAATTATTATCTTATAAGGTAAAGAAAATTTAAGTGTTCTAATATTAATATGAAAACAAAATAGAAATACATTTTATTTAATATAAAAAATATATCTTCCATATAAATTTATAATTCAAGATGTTATAAAAAAAACAAGATTTTTGATAATTTTTATAAACAGATTATTAAACCCCAAAACATATGTAAAAATATATTCTTGGATTTTCATGTGAAATATGATATATTTTTTGAAACATCTGGCCTTATACAAATTAAAACATTTAATTTTTTTTCCTTTTGTTTCGGTTTTAACATTCGAAAACATATATATAAAAAATACAAAACACACCCAAAAATATAATTTTTACTATGTTTACACAGTTCCAAGTTTACAATGTAACATAAATTTAAAATGCTAACAATAATTTGTGTCATAACCTAATTTTTGAATAAATATTAAAAAAATGAATTTAGTTGAGAATTGGGTTAAGACAATACAAATTCAAAGTTCAAGGTTGAAATTTTTAAAATTTGATAGTTAATTGGTCAGAAATTGAAGAATTAATAAGTTTGGGAATTTAATTAAAATTTAGATTATTTTAATTAATGAAATCAAGAGTTTAATTGAAGAATTAATGAGTTTGATGACTTAATTAAACTTTGATTTAATTAATTAAAGGAATCAGGGGTTTAATTAAAGAAATACCAAAGTTTGAAGCTGATTCAAGGAAAAATTGTTAGAAAATTAAAGTCCAATGATGAAATTGAATAGTCCAAAACCTAGGACTGTTGTGTAAATGGCACTGTAACTCAGGGATTCAAATTGAATTTAATCCAAGGGCACAATTAGAAATTAATTATTACTGATTAAGATCCAAATTGTTGAGTTTAAAACGTTTAGGGACTAAATTAAAAATAGCCATTCCCAGGAACACAAACGGCGCCGTTTGAAAGCACTATTCACCATCCCTTTCATTTCGCACGGAGAAATCCGATTCAACAGGAAATCTGCAGCAAATCATGGACCACAATCTCGTTCGTGGGGGTAATGATTTTTTGAAGCTCTCTGGCCTTTTAAAAGGCAGAGCAGGGTGGAGACAAAGGAGGACGAAAAAACAAAAGTAGGAGGAGGGGACGAAAAACCGAGGAATAAAAACGGAAGCTAAACCCAGAGGGACAAAAGCCAGAGAAGAAAAACCCAGAACACAAGGAGGAAACAGGGGCCGAGAACCAGAGACAAAAACAGAGGGACGAACAAAAATAAACGTGGGAAGAACACAGCAAAACAGAGGAAGAAGCTTAAAAAAACGAAAGGAGGAACAATACACCCTCAACTCCATCCTGCTCCCAGCGCCAGCCTCCAAAACCAGAGGAAGAAGCTAAGAAAACGAAAACAGCATGCCCTCGCCTCCATCATGCTCCCAGGTAAGTGTCTCTAGTTTTGCAAAATAATTCCCCAACACTGTGCAGTTCACATATAATTAACGATGACTGTAGCCAGCGTGTGTGAACAATTCACACACGCTTGTGGGTAAAAGCCGCCTGGTCATTGGCTTCGGCTCTGATTAGGCTGGATCCAATCCAATTTAAAAAAATAAAATAATAAAAAAATTAAAAAAATAAAATGTATATGCATGAAAAAAATAATATAAATTTATTGGTATATTTACTGATACTAGAATCATGAATAAAAATATCGATTTAAATTTATATTATTCATTGTATTTTATTTTATTTAGCTTGAAAAATAAAAAATATGTGCATGCGTAAAAATAAATTTATTTTATTTGTTTATTCATTAATGCTATATAAATATTGATCTAAATTTATTTTATAGCTATATAATATTTACCAACACCAGAGTTGAAAATATCCATAGTTGAATATTCACTGAAGCTAGAGTCAAGATTATTATAAGCAAATTATCATAACCTAAACTAATAAATGTTTAACAATTTAAGACAAAATCAGCAATGCAGTCTGTATCAGACAGAATATTTAAGGAGTGATAATATCTTTTCTTTCACATAACTAATCTCAAATTATAAAATCTCTTAACTAATCTCAAATTATAAAATCTCTATTAACCAGTTAGAGTTTTTAAAAACCATCCTATTAAGTAAGTGGCAATTCCTTAAACAACGTCAAAAATCCATTCTTTTTCAAAGATTTAATGTCGGGTGCTACAATTTGATTACACATTTCGGCGTCTAAAGATTACAAATTGTACTCGGGAACAGTGCCAGAAATTTTACTATGTTCAACATCGCCGGTGATGTGAAAAATGAGGGGATCAGATAGATCTCCTCCTTTATTCCTTTCCTGTGCCGGCGGTGTCACCGATGGAGACCTGAAAAAGAAAAGATGCAACACAAGTTTTGGTTTCCTTTCCTTCTCGTTTATGGATCTGCTTCTCTCCCTACAGATTTTTTTTCTTTTGGTTTCGCCTTCTTCTTCTCTGTTTCAGGTTGCCGGCGGTAAGACCAAGAGGCCGCTGGCATGACTAGGTTTTCGCCGAGTCAGGTCGCGGTGGAGGGAAGAATAGTTGAGCTGCCGGTGAGATTTTTTTGGTCGTGGCTGAGAGAGGGAGAGGAAATAGAGGTAGCAGAGATGGGGGAAGGTCTAGTCTCCCGTTAGTGGGCGGCTGGAGTGAAGGTGAAGATGGTTTTGCTAGGGATGAAGGGAGGTGCGGTGGTCGGGAAGAAAGGAGAGTGAGGGTGGATCTGTGAGGGAGGAAATGTGGGCTTTGGGTGTGGCTGGCGGCTGGGGGGAGAAAGGAGAGTGACTGGTTTTAGGTGCTGGAAATGGCGACTGGGGAAGAGAGTGAGGGGCCATGGTTCTGGGAGAAAAACCAAGGAAGAGACGGCGGCGGCGGCTTGGTAAAATATTATTAACTATTATAGTAAAAATATTATTTATTTCAAATGCTTGGTAAAATATTTATATTTTTATTTTTTTGATAACGCGACATCAACATTGATTTAACATTAAAATTCAATAAGAAAAATAAATAATTTTAAAAATAATATATTAAAATTTAAATGTATTTAAAAAACTTTTAAAATTTAAATTTTTTTAAGATAATACTGAAAATGATAAAAATAATATAAATATATCAAGAATGTATTTTTTAGGTTTTTATTATTTTTTACTATTTTTGATTTTTTTCTGAAAATTTATCAAAAATATGAATTAAAAATTAAGTTGCAACATAAGTCATATTTGATGTTTTTATAAATCTACGCACAAGTCTTATTCTATAAAGAATAGACAGACGACTGGATGTCAAATATCTAAAACTCCAAACTAAGCTCTTGAACGGTAGTAGAATAAGAAACAAACTAACTAACAACATGAACAATATATGTAACATTTGGACAAGTAATAATGAGATTTATTAAGCTCCCACCAATAGTACGGTATAAAGTAGGATCTAACAAATGTAAACAATCCGAAAAAAGAATATATTGCATTAACCTCAATGAGAGTATTTATAGTCTTATTGTTAGTAAGTCTAGACCGCTCAAGAATACCTGCAATATTTTTTGATTGAGAAAAAAGGTAACCTCTGAGTGAGCAAACTACCTCAATACCCATGAAATATATCCAAAAAAGAATATATTGCATTAACCACAATGAGAGTATTTATAGTCTTATTGTTAGTAAGTCTAGATTGTTCAAGAATATCTGCAATATTTTTTGATTGAGAAAGAAGGTACCTCTGAGCGAGCGAGCTACCTCAATATCCATGAAATATTGAAGATAACTTAAATCCTTCATTTCAAACTGTCTAACTAATTTTGTCTTTAAAACTGAAATATCATCAATGTCATCACCAATCATAATCATGTCATCAATATATAAAGATAGAATGATATGATTTGCATCAATGTTACTAATTGATATTGCTTTGACAAATTTGATTGTGTGAATAACATTTGCAAATGATTTCAAACCTCTTTTATTGTCTCATACTTTGCTAACTGCGTACCTATAAAATGCTCAAAAAAATTGTTAATCCAAGTAATAATCTTTGCATTGTTTGCTTCCCATGCATTTATCAAAATAGCATACCTTTAATCAATATTCTTATGTATAACATAAGTTTCATTAACATATATCCATATCTTTTTATCCTTAAGGAAATTTCTCATTACATAACTCTAATATGAATAGTTCTTTTCATCTAACCTCATACTCACAGACTGAAACGAATTATCTCTTTCAGTAGCCATAATCAACAAAAAAAAAAAAAATCAGAACACGAAAGAAGCAAAAAACAAAATACTAGATTGCAGAAACTGAACAAATATCGCAAAAACTGAATAAATATCTTGTCGAAATTATATGATCACTCCCAAAAAAATTGCAGAAATAGAATGCAAATACTAAATTACAGAAACTAAAGGAAAGACAAAATATTAAATTGTTGAAACTAAAGAGAAGACAAAATACCATATTTGCAAAAACTGATTTCAGAAATTGAATAAATATCACTCTAAAAAATTCATGAAAGTTGTGTTTGAGATTAAGTTTCGTTCCATGTAACCATGCTCTAATACTATATTAAGCAATTTGTTTCAAACAAAGAGAAATATGAACATAAAAGAGAAGAGATTTAAGGTTTCATTGATCACTTTATTTTGAAGTTATGTTTTTAACCTCAATTTCGTTATATAAGCTAAATTAAAAAATATTATTTTATTTTTAATAAATAAATAAAATATATATATTTTGTAACAAAAATTACCCTAGAGGGCTTGATTTTGAAATCCATCTTATGTTACTTTATTTTCCACCCTAATTGTCGGTTGTGAATCTAACTTTATGGTAATGTAAACAATAATCTCAAGGTGTGTTGGCATGATGACTAAAAGAGCGTTTGGAAATGGAGGTTAGTGTTTTTAAAAAAATTATTATTTTTTTATATTTTAGATAATTTTAATGTGCTGATCTTAAAAATAATTTTAAAAAAATAAAACAATATTATTTTAATATATTTCTGCATAAAAAACACTTTAAAAAACAACCACTATAACATTAATTCTTAAACATGCCCTTAAGGATTTATGCTTTCTTTGTTTATCAATAATCTAAGATGAAAGAAAGCAGCCGCTACGACCTTAAACCCCATGTTAAGCATGCGCGTGGAAGGCATAGAATAAAACAATTTCAGTTTCTAAGAGACAATCAGAACAAATTATACAGTCTTCATTGCTTGGAACAACTTTGTCATTTATTAGAAGAAAAGTACATCAAGTAAGAGAACAAGGATTATGGGTACAATTAATGCAAATTGCGGTATGAAAGAATTGAAATTGCAGAAGCTAAACTACTTGGAGTATAGAGCAGACGGATTGTAGGACAGTCAGAATGAGAACAATAACAGCTCCTGAGACAGAGAGTGCTGCCCATGGGGTATTGAAATAATTTTGCTTTAAATTTGCCTTCCACTTGTTCCATGGCTGTTCGCAGAATGCATTCAGATCTTTAATGAGACCTTTGAAGAGAAAAGTACGTCGCCACACACCATTTTGTTTGTTGAGATTGTAAAAGAGTTGTACCACTTCCTCATTAGACGGTAGCCAGTTTTCTATAATACGATTTTCAACAAGCATTTCCACATCATTACTGGCTCTGACAAAGAGACCCATCAAGAAGATATAGTCACCAACATAACCATGTTTCAGGCCATGGCACTGCTCAAAGGCTTGCATATTCCTGATTATGATTTCTGAGTCGTCAACAAACTGTAATTGTGGAATTTCTAGTACCCCTTTATTTCTATCGAATTTAATGTCAAGAAGATGTTTGCTTGAACTCAACACAAACTTGACCCCCGCTTGGTGGAGCTCCTTTACACTGGGTGCGGTTAGAACCTCAAGTCCCTCATTCGGTTGCCGTTCAGTTGGCTGATGATAAATTGTAAGAAAGTCAACCAAATGTTTCGCTTCGGAGAAATCTATTTCCTCCAAAAATTCCCCCACTGCCCATGAACCCCATTCATGTGAAAAGAACCAATGAGTAAGCTCAATCAGTGTAGCTTTTGGAGAAATGCCGAATACAGGGGATAGTCCACACAACTCCCCGAGGATGAAGAACGGGAGCTGATTTTCAAGCAAAGAGATATCAAGCCTTACTTCTACATTCTTGTATGGAGGATAGAAAATGCTGTCTCTGCTTTCTCTGAGTTCTTTGTACTTGCACTTCAGCAAAAACATAATGACGAAGGCAGCATCCAGTAATATCATTTTTGAGAAGTATTCGCTACGAAACGCAATGGTTTCGGCATAGCAATTACGCAATATTGTTTCCTTCTCCTTAATAAATTCAATAAAACGCTCTACACTTACCTCGCTCAGGGCAAGGAATTGTATCAGGTACATTCTTTTGTGGTCTTCCATGGCTTTTAGCTTCTCATTACCATGGTGAATTGGGCCTATGGAGACTACACGAGGTGTGTAGGCCTTTTCGTTCAACTCACGTAATCGCCCAGGAACTTCATATATACAACACGTGCCGGAGAAAGCAATTGGGATTTTCAGCTCTTCCGTTATACGTGCAACAGGTGCAGGCTCTCTGGAGAATGTTCTGGGTTCCATCCTGTGACTGAATTGAGATGATGGCTAGTATTAGAATAAAACAAGCAGATCAAAAAAATTGTTACCACAGAGAAAACAAATTCAATTACGAAACCCAAAAAAGAGATGAAACTTCCAGCCTTAAGTTTGCCTTCACTATTAACAATTTAACCAGTAATTTATATATATATATGTGTGTGTGTGTGTGTGTGTGTGTGTGTGGGACCACATGAGTGATACAAAATAAGTGCCATTATTTTTTTATTTAATTATATGTATTAAGTTTCTTTAATTAAAATTATTAATAATGTGCCATTATTTGTATAGTTCCACTTTATTTGTATCAAATGATAAAAATTAATTATCAAAATAAATCATTGTTATATATTGTTTCATAAGAAATCTGCTTACTAAGTTTTCTATTTGTGAAAAGAATTCTAAGAGTTTGTCGTTAGAAAAAATGATATTTTATCATGACAAAAAAAGTATGATAAAGAAATGTGCAAATAATGTTGATAATTCTTTTCTCTTGAGAAAATTAATTTTCACACAATATTATTTAGAACAAAAAAAACAAATGTCAATCATAAAAAGCCTGTTGGATAAAACTTACATACTAAAAGCTCTCGACAACCGACAGTTTTAGAACTTTTGCTCTGCCTCTAGTCTCCAAAGAGATGTGCCAAGAATGGTAGACTCTCCCTCTTTAATATACATTCCAAAATGTTTTATTTCTCCAATGGCAAGCAAAGTATCCTCTTAGATAATAATTAGTTTTATTCTATAATATTTATGATGTAACCGGGTTTACAGAAATATCAGGTTATGAGTAATTATATGAGACTTTGTTTTCGATAAAATATGGATGATCTAATATATATTTTCATGGATCGAAGTGTTAAATAATATTTATGTAGTCTTATTTATTAAGGGTAGAATAGTACTTTCAATTTAACCTATATATACTTTGTTTGTATTTAGGTTAAGACTAAGCACTCATAATATACATATTATTTAGAATTCTAGCCTCCTTTTTGTGTTTGAGCTTAATTATTTTAACATGGTATCAGAGCTGGTTTTATGGAACGAGGCTTAATCCCGAACACAGCTTCGCGGATCCAACTCATAATATACAAATTTTTTGGACTGAGATTTTGTCTTCCGCTTCTGCAAAAAAAAGTTGATATTTCGTCAGTTTCTGCAATTATTTTGGTATTTCGTCTTCCCTTCAGCTTCTGCAATTTGGTATTTGCGTTCAGTTTCTGCAAATTTGTTCTGTGTTTTGGAGTAATCGTATAATTTTGAGA
>Ga0325411_1004505_pt1 | contig 15615 bp, 11 predicted proteins | sample PopdelMetagenome_13_FD_206181 | JGI IMG/M metagenome (GOLD analysis project Ga0325411, IMG submission 206181) | Populus deltoides microbial communities from Bellville, Georgia, United States - Xylem-PdIQD-R4 | ecosystem: Host-associated > Plants > Phyllosphere > Stem > Wood/Secondary xylem... | reverse complement strand
AAGACAAACGATCGACTCTTCTATCCCTTGGCATTTTCAGAAACTTCGAATTCACCTTTCTCTTAAAAAGAATATGATCCCTTGATAATCACACGAAAATCATGTAATCAGTGAATTGAGTTTAGCTATAAACATATGAAAAGCAACAATAAAACAGTACAAAATACAATGTAACTCGAAGAAAATAGTCATCAAATCCAAGAAACCATTTATTTACCCAAATAACACAACAAAGAAAGCAATGGTCTTACAAACATAAAGCAGGAAGTCACATTCCTTGTGTTAGCAAATATTATTTGTTAACCTTGTAGATTTCATGAGTGTGTTCATCACTATTAATGTCCTGCATAAAGTGTCGTTACCCAAAACTATAGTCCAAAGGAGAAACACAACGACAACATATTCTTTGTCCTTGCGAACAAATTACATCTTTTTAAAATTGATTTTTCTGGAATTACTTGAAACATACCCCATTATCTTTTGTGGCTAGTTTTCAACAGCAAGTCAGATGCACTAACAAATAAGCAACAAATACTGGATAAATAGAATCTCAAATATCTTTAAAAAAGGTGGCATAAATTACATACCAAGCAGTTGTTCGATTTTCTTCGAACAAGCCAACCAACTCTAAGCAGATGTGAGAAGCAGCAGAGACCCACGTCAGCTCAACTGAAACAATAAAAGAAAAGACAATTTTACTGATACAAAAACCACAAGATTTATAGATTTAATAGCGATAACTTGGAGCCCGGAGAGATGCTTGTGATCCCTCTGAACATGCACAAACACGACGAGTGAGGAATGCATGGCATCAAAAGCAACAGGCAGGAATACGAGACGAGAATTTCATCAAGCAAACCACATCATAGACATATGCAACAAGATAATGACTAGTTCAGTTGAAAGAGGAAGTCTAAGTCACCTGAAGATCCGAGAGAGACGGTTTGGCTTATCAAATAAGAGTACAACACGGCTTGATCGTTACGAATGAGGTCCTTGTATATATTTATAGCACAACAAGTTACCAGGTTTTTTTTTTTTTTTTTTTTTTAATCTAAGGTCGGTGCAAGAACCCTCGATGTGGTCGGTAATAGCAAAGGCCCAAACAAAATTTTGAGTGTTTGGATTATTAGTCTTACGCCCAAAGCCCATTCAATGACACAACTGTCTTTGTCTTTGTGTCAGTTTGGACTGTTTGAAAATGTTGAATCCGATTCCGACTCAAAGAATGAAATAAAATAGAAAGGCAATTTAACTTGAAAACGACGTCGTTTCGAGCATCTGAAAAACCTAATTTCAACTCAGCTAACTTAACTTTGGCCGCACCCTAAGAAATTAAAAAAAAAAAAGAGAAAAAGAAAACATCCCATTCAATTGTTCATAATTCTTCAAGAAAGATCACGATCGGGAAAATAATTTCCTTGTTAGATTTTCTACGTGAAGACATTTTTGAAGGATTGCTTGAAGAATTTTTCTTCTGCTTGCTGAGGTACTTACTAGTTCTTAGTGTCTAGTTTCTTATGCTAGTCAAGAAGCTTTTTTTTCCCCTTAAGGAAAAAAAAAGTAAACAAAACTATGAAAACATGTTGCAAAGGTTTCCCTCGGCTGCATTCCAAGCATGAATAAAGTCAATACTAAATTAATTCTGTTCAATATCTTTTTTGATGTATCGCCAGTTTATGTTAACTAGCAAGCAAACTCATCAAGATATATTCCCATTTTGGGCTTTCTTCATCTTTAGTGCTCACTAGAATTAGAATGGGTTCAATCAAATTCCATTGCTGACCAAGTTTACCAATCTTTGAGTTGATTTTCCAGTAGTGCTAAAAATGGGATTGGTGTAATGGCATAGCTGGTAATGTATTCATGGAAGAGTTATTTGAGATTCAATTAAATAGGACTAATGTATTCATAGCCGGTAGTTTTTCTGGCACTATATTAGTATTTTGTACTCCAATTTCCTAAATTAGGATTATTTCTCATGTATGCTGATCGTTATAGTCAGGTGGAATTTGTAGTTATTAATCTTTTTCATAGATTATTAATCCTGGAATTGGAGCAGGGAAATGGGTGCTCGTGCTGCACTTGTGTACTCAATATTGTGATATAGACCATTATTTAAAGCGTAGAATAACTATTAAACTTTTTGGAGCTTCCAATTCACATTGGAAACAGAAAAATAATGAACCTCACCTCTAATATGAATGCCAACTCCTGTAGAATTGCAGGATTCATGACATCAAACAGTGGAATGGAGGTTGCTACTTTAGTTCACTTTTCCTTTTTAGCCTATGTTGATGGCAATGTAATGTTTGGACATTTAGCATTAAATTGCATGGTCAAGTGTTGTTTCATGCTTTAATTTTTCATTAAACCTGTGTTATTTCACTTATTTGTGTATGTTTTGTATTTGAACTTTAGAAATTTGGATGTTTAGAAGTTTGATGACTTGTTTAAATTTAGGTGCTATTGCAAACTTCTCTCTCTCGAAGTTTTACAAGTCCTATACGGTTGAAAAATTAAATAGGCTGAAGCTGCACTTAACCAGCAGTGAACTGGTGAACTGTAGCTGGAGAATCCTTTTCTCGTATTCTGTTGCCTCCCTGTTAGCATAAAAAACCGGGGAAAAAATGCAGATTTTGGTGAAAATGGTAACAGGAAAGACCCTAACACTGGGGATGGAGTCTTCAGACACTGTGGACTGTGTAAAGGCCAAAATCAAAGACGAGGAAGACATCCCACAAGACCAGCAATGCCTAATCTTTGCAGGAAAACAGCTGGAAGATGGCCAAATCCTTGCTGACCTCAGCATCCACAAGAAGAAGAAAACAAAGCCCCTCAAGTTTACTCTGCTCCAGGTTGATGATGTTGCTGCTGCACCAAAACAGTTAGGTAACATCATTTCATTGGAAACTCTTAAAATTGTTTATTCTTGGTGTTTCGTGTTATTATAATATGAGGAAACTGTGTTGTAGATGTCCAAAATGTAGAATCAGAAGCAGCAGTTGCCTCGACTAAAGCTAAAAAATCAAAGAAGAAGAAACGTGCTGCATCTGATGCGGGAGATACAATTGATACTGGTATGGATTGTCATACAGTTGATTTTTAATTCTACTTACTGTTCCTTGTTTGCGTTGTCTGCAATTCCTTTGCATAACTTACAAAATACATGGCTTATTATGTTTAGCACTTGAAAGACAAATATTATGACTCGATAAGATGATAGGTCCTCTGTTTATGCAATTGGATTTAGTTTTAAGTTTCGTTTACTTAATTAGAAACAGATAATATACGGTTTTGAGGTAATGGTTAGCCCGGTAGTCCTACTATCATACAGCTTCATTTTTTTTTTAAATTTATTTTGGCTCTGATTGGAGAAAGAGGATTCACTGTAATAGAAGATATTTGGGATAGGTACTTTTCTACGAGGGCCATTAGCTTTGACTGAAGACAGGTTTTATGAACTAAATAGCAATTTAATAGTCAATGAAAAATATTTGGAGAAAGAGGATTATTGTGGGATTAGGTTCTCAAGTTTTCTTATTTACTCCAATGTTGAAATTAGCCTTGTAACTCATATCACTCTGCCTTCACTGTGGTGGTGGTGATCAAGCATGTAATTCTAGCAAGAAGAAAGGAGTTGAACCCTCCCAATAGTTATTTTCAGTCTTTCATGCGTGGAAGTTGACAATGTCAATTCTAGTCAAATAATTACATTCAGCTCCTGTTAGTGTTTTATCCTATTCGTTGGAACCACCAGGAGTGTTAGTGTGACACAAATGCCTGACAACTAATTTTGTTATTACTGGATTGAATACTAATGTATGCTCACACATTCACTTAACTGATATAGATCATGGTGCAGCTACTGATGGAGTCCTTGTTGAGTATGATGTCAATGAGCCGACCATGGGGGAAAAACTTGCTAGTACAACTTTACAAGATAATGGCAAAACCAACAGCCTTGAGATAGAAGAATCACCTCCTCATTCAAAGCCTCCAAGTGCTGACTCTGTTAACATTCTTCTTAAGCAAGCATTGCGTGCCGATGATCGTGCTCTTCTATTAGATTGCTTATACACCCAAGATGAGAAGGTTGTTTTCTCCGCTTTAGATATGTTAATGCTGAACTTCACGTACAGGAGGTTTACTTTAGTGTGAAACCAATTGCTATTATGCTCACCAAAAACTTGGGTGCTCACTTTTCACATTTGTTTTCAATAGGCAGGTTTTTATCAAGAAACAAATTGTACTGGTACATAACTTGGAGATTTTCTGTTTACAGGTTATTGCAAATTCAATCTCACTGCTCAAGCCATCTGATGTGCTCAAGCTCTTACAGTCTCTTCTATCCATAATTCACTCCAGGTGGATAATTATTTGTCTTATCAAGTTGTATCTGGTTAATCTGGCAGTCTATCTGTCCATGAATCTTTCAAATTTGTAGTTTGTGGATTTCATTGAACTTCTCTCTTTAATCTTACAATTCTTAAAGGGGGGACAGAAAAGTACTGTTGGATTTGAACCAAGCACATCTTATTGTCAGGTCTTATGTAATGTGTTTTTGTTCCAGGGGTGCAATCTTGGCGTGTGCTCTTCCTTGGCTAAGAAGTTTACTTCTTCAACATTCAACTGGAATAATGTCTCAGGAATCTTCTTTACATGCTTTGAATTCCTTATATCAGGTGAAAATGAGAACTTCACCGTGGAAAGACTCTGATGGTGATGCATAGCAAAAAAAACAAAAAAATCTTTTTCATCTGTAAATTCATGCCCATCCATACACTTTGAACTTCCTTATGTGTTTCAACCAATTATTTGTCCCTTGATTATCGAGTTGTTTTTCATTTGTAATATAGTTGAGACAATCAGATATTGGCTTTCCTTAAAATTTCAATGCAGATATTAGACTATTCTTTACTGATGGAGTGTTGAGTTCCATTTACTTAGTCATAATTGTTAGATTATGGTGTATCTAACATCTTTTTGACTTAGTGATGCTTGCATTATTACGTGCTATTGAATCTAATTGGATGATCACTATATAATTCCTCTTAAAGTGTTAATTTGAAGCTTGTTGGTTTTATTCAGCTCATTGAATCCCGAGTGTCAACTTTCCAGTCAGCTCTTCAATTGTCAAGTTGCATAGACTTTCTCTACGCAGGGGTATGTTTTTGTGCGGTATTATGCAGATAGTGGCTAATGCAGCTTGATTTATTGACAACGTGATCATTTGTTTCTTTCTTTTGTTTTTCCTTTTCTCCTGCAAACAGGTTGTTGATGATGCATCAGATGAAAATCATACAGTAACCCCTGTAATTTACGAGGACAATGATGAAAGTGATGACGAGGAATCTGAAGATGCCATGGAAACTGATCAAGATAGCAAAGAGGAAGCGTCTGATGGACTTAGTGATATTGAAGGAAGTGATGGCATGAGTGAGTGATGGCATTATTCAAGCCTATATTGGTTGCCTTTTTGACAACATTTGACAATTGATGATGTCCTAGAATTAAGGGCTATCAATTCCACTGCAGAGTAGCTGGACAATCTCTTTGTTTATGTCCAGTGGACATTGAATCGCTTGACATTATGAGGGAACTGCTATAAGCATTTTCCAGGGAGCACAAAGATAATTCGGAAATTTCTCTTATGAGTAGAAGCATATGTCAGGTTTTTGAAGACAAACCTGGTTTTTCTGATGTATGTGTGCAAGAGAAATATTACACCATAGGCTTGATCGTATTTACTACTGTACCTTTTATCAATTTTGTTTTCCTTTGTAGAGCAGGCCTTCCATCGTGTTGCTTGATGACATTTTGAAGAAACCACATTTGTATCTTCTCTTCTAAGAAATACGAGGCAAAACACTTAAAACAGTAAAAATCGAACCTGCGTAAAGCAGCCGCTCCCCTTTTTGGTAATTTATGGCTGCACTGGGTAATTCTTCACTCTGAGAGCGCTTGTCCAACAGTAAACTTTCTCATGAACTGTCCATTACTAGAGTTGTCTTGTAAGTTTTTATGGGAAATAGATAAAGAGAGTTATTCCATTACTAGTGTTATATTATAAGTTTTTATGGGAAATAGATAAAGAGAGTTATTCCATTACTAGTGTTATATTATAAGTTTTTAAATTATAACTATGTGATAATTGAATTAATTAAAAGAAACTTAAAAAATAAGGGTTATTGTCACATATAAAAGAAGTACCATGCACATATGATTATACAAACAAGTATAACAAGCCACTTATTATGAACGTGAAATCGTGGAAAAAAAATAAAAGGTTATCAGTAGTTAACAAACAGTTAGTGGAGAACCCTAAATGGTAAAAGGTAATTGGCAGTTGACATCACTACATAAAACAGATTGCAAGGAAGATTATCATCAACAATTTAACAAAAAAACCAAATCACTACATTGCAGTTTTATCAAGTTCTCATGATTTTTCAAACCTAAAACCAATAGGCAATAGCTTGTAGGCGATAGAACGGTAGGCGATAATCATGTAAGCTTGCAATTTCCTTTGTAATCAGTAGGCTTGCAATTTCAATTTCATAAACCAAAAATACCAAAAAGATGCTCCATTATCCAAGAGTTCCAATTCGTGGATGTAATCAGAGTATGAATCACTCTATGAATGTAAGTATTCTTTTTTTATCCTAAGTTATTGAGTTTACTTTACATTCAAGTTGTTTTAATTATTTGATTACTTCTTCAATTCAACTATTATTTGTGTGAAAGTGGATTTAATCATATTAATACTCGTGTAACTCTATAATATAAATTTGGAATTACATGAGTAAATCTAGTACTAAATCCAGAGTTCAAACCAATTAACTTAAAACTTCAATCTTAAATTGCAAAGTCTTCTTAATTGAGGTAGACACAAAAGAACCTATATCAAACAATCAGCTACCATAGTGGGAGTGTCAAATTATTTCTTTAGAATTATGGCACAAAGAAATCAAAATTACTAGGAAGTTTAGAAGAGAAAGACGAGTTTATTAATGTTCCTATTGGAACAGAACATGAAATACCAACTTTTCAGGAAATAGAGTTAGAAAAAGAAAAGGAGAGAGATGTATATCTGTCATTAGAAGAGAGATATGCACATCTTGAGCAGAGATTAGAGGAAACCAATAGAACCATTGATGAAAAATATCGACGCCTTGTTGAAGAAATGGAGTAAAAACATAAAACAAGAATAAAAATTTCTGATGATTATTACAACGAGATTGCAATGATGAATGATAAGTCAACTCATACTATGCTAGAGTCCAATGTTAGAGAAAGATAGACTTGTGAAAGGAATTTAATAGGAAACTTTGAAAGCTTTGAAAGGAACTTAGAAGGAAGTTTTTAAAAACTACATTACTTCAATAAAGTTTCTTGTTAAGAAGTTGTTATAACACTGAAAGATGTTAATCTTAAGTTAGTGCCAAAATAAAGAGTGGAAATGATAAAATAATATTTGACTTTAACATGTGATGATAGAAATAGTTAATAATATATCTAAACATGTGGTAGTTGAAGTAAAAAGCCACACAGATAAGAAGAAGGTTAAAGAATAAAACTTTAAGAAAATAGATCCAAAGCTAGCTGGTAAAAAGCTAATTTAACCAAAATAGTTCAACTTAAAAAGTAGCTTCTTATCAGAACCTATAATAAATTTAGAAAAACCTATAGTCATGGAAGAACTTGGAAGTAATTCAAAAGTGAGGATTATAAATTATAAAAATATTTCACCAAGAAACATGGGCTAAAAAATGATACCAAACGATCTAAAGTTTAATACCCTACTAGATAGGATTAATCCAAAATATATTTTAGAGGTAGTTGAACAAGTTTATATTCCAAGGGTTCAACAAATCTATAGATCAACCTATAATCCTTATCCAAACTACAAAGATAGAATATGCCCTTATCCCACCAATTTTAGATTCTTAGACTTTACGTTGTTCAATGGTCAAAGGTCAATATCTGCTCTAAAACACATATCTAGATTCATCCATCAATGTAGAGAAGTTGCCAAGTTTGAATTTTTAAAGTTAAGATTGTTTCTAAATTCATTAATGGGAAGTGCATTCACTTGGTATATTTACCACCAAACTTTGTTTAGAATTGGAATGACATACAAACTATATTCCAGACACACTTTTCTAGGAAAATTGAAACAATACATTGTAGAGATTGTGAAGTAGTATTTAAATAGGTTTATGAAGGCTGGAGAAAAATGTTGGTCTAGGATTCGTAAACGAGAATTAACGATTGAATAACAAGGTCTAGAATGAGAATTGAGAAAGAAATTAGAAGGGATGGAGTTCAATGATATATACGAGTTAGGGGTAAGAGCTTCTAAGTACGAGAGTTTATTGAGAGAGGAAGTAGAGAAAAATGTCCCAATTTATGGAACTTATTATTAAGAAATAGTAGATATAGATGTTGCAGAGTTCATAAATGGAGAGCTATTAATTTATGATGCATTAACAAAAAAGAATGGTAAAGCTGTAAGATCTTTGAGGTCAAATGAAGAAAGACATTATTCATTTGACATAAATCAAACTGACAATATTTTTGATTGGTTGTTAGCAAACAAAATGATTAAAATAAAAAGAAAATATAAACAAATGACTGATTAAGAATTGAAAGGGAAGAATTATTATAAATGGCATGGGGTTATTGACCATTCCATAAATAATTATGTAATATTTAGAAATATAATTTAGGATTTGATAGAATCAAAACATGTTAGGTTTCCTAATAAAAATGAAACAATGGGAATTGATGAGAACCCTTTTCCTTTAATCAATACACTATCAACTAATATGATGACTATTGCTAATGATATTTTATTATCTCAAGGTATCACCTTTGTGACTGTTGCAACAAATGAGCTATTCGATGTCTTGGTAGCAGATCAAATACTTAGATTTACAGCAGTGAACAATCACATGATACTGAAGGATTATGTAGATGGTATATGACTATAAGTCATATTATTGATAAATGTGCAAACTTTAAGAGATTTGTTAGAGGCAGAGTAGTGAAAGAAGTGGTAAGCCTCAATAAGGAACATATGTAAATTCTAGAGTGGACAGACTTTAGTGGGCTCCTAAGACCTAGAATGATGCATGAAAGATGACCAATACTAGTATAAAGGTTGAATATGGATGAAATGACTTATCTAGAAGGAACCTTAGCAAGGAATATGATCACACAGTTACCAGCGGTAAAGGTGCTATTAAAAAATATACAACTCATTGCAAAAACCATGTGAAATGATTGTAGTTCAACTATGAAAAAAAGAATTGGAATCTTGGGGTATATATACTAAAAGAAACTTACAAAGAGACATGGTTTCCTTATCAGGGTGTGCTCTAGAAAGGCAATCCAGGCCGATTCGTCCTCAAATGGAAACTAATGAGAATAAAAAATAGTTGAAGGATAAGTTGAGGTAAGAAAGAAGTTATCCATAAAATAAATCTTTAAGGAAAAACCTACCATTGAGTTTAAGAGAATGCTGGACCGAGGTCAGATCCAAAGAAAAAAGACGAGCTGATAAAATTTAAAAGAAAAATTGACCAAGAGATGCAATAAGAACTATACAGAAAAGACTACAAAGAAGAAGAGTAAATGTACTTTATAACTACATGAAGAAAAGGAAAGTAGTGGATGCTAGAAAGAAAGTTCCAGAGTGTGTCATTAATCATACCAATGATAAGTTAATCATTCAAATGGATGATAAGGACATATATTCACAAATACTAGTGTGTCATATATTTTTTTTAAAATATAATAAAGATGATTTATTCACAGATAACATGACAAAATGTAGAAAGGTGACTCTCATCCTTGAGTAGTTTATTAATCACAATACTGAGGTTACAAGATTGGAATGAGTTATTGTTGATAGCTATGTAACACCCTATGAAGTGATAACAAAGAAATCTGATCAGGAAGTATACCAACAAGAGATAGTTAGGGGTATTGGAGTTAAGGAAAAGGGTGTTGCAGAGTTTGCAAAAGCTATGAAATTTTTGCTCGAGAAAATGAATGATAATAAGCCTATGTATGTGAAACCCTTGTATTTACGTGCTAAAATTGAAGGAGAGGAAATAGGGAGAGTATTGGTTAATAATGGCACTACTGTGAATATATTGCCTTTGAGTATGTTAAAGGTAATTGGAAAAATAATGGAAGACTTGACACCAACTAGAGTAGAAATAAGTGGGTTCTCTAGAAAAATCTTACAAGCTAAAGGAATGATAGGAGTCAATTTAAAAGTGGGCTCCTTAGTTGCTCAAACAATGTTCTTTGTTGTGGATGCGATCCCAAGTTATAATGTCTTACTTGGAAATGATTGGATTTATGAGAATGGTTGAATTCCCTCAACTCTACATCAGATGTTGTTTCTTTGAAATGTGAGTAAGTTTGAAATTGTGCATGCAGACAATAAGCCATTTGTAAAATGCGCCAACCATTTGGAAGCACAATTTTATATAGGGAAATGAAGTACAATTAGAATTGCACAATCATCACCATCAATAAAAATTGAAGAAATAAAGGACGAGATTTGTGAAATCCTAACAAGGCCTTTACGAACTAAAAAGCCTGGAAGGAAGAGGAAGATCTTTCCAATAAGTGAAACAACAACATGAAATAAATCTAGAAAAATGGTATTCCGGGCCACTATCTAGAGGTTATTGGCTTACTAGACATAAGAATAGGTATTAAGGGAATAAAAAACAGAAAAAGAGAGAGACATTAGAACGATTAGATTTTAACATGATAAGATGATGATCTTCTTATAGATGAAGAATTTTCTTAAACCTTAGACAGACCAATGGTTAAAAAACACAACAATACCTTAGTTTATATCAGACAAACAAACAATGCAACTTACTTTAGGTAAGTTGTATTAGAGGTGATACATCTTCCCTATATAAAATCAATCCCTTTATCCAGACTCTGAGACTATTTAGGATTCATAGTGACCAAAATACTAGGAGACAAATCCATTCCTTTTTACTGATAAAGATTAAGAATTTCTTATTCTTTCCACCCTTCACAATAAAGATCCTACTCGGGAGGATGGTCACCGTGACGTCGTACACGTGTGACATAGGCTATAAAAAAAGATATGTGAGACTATGTATTCATAAACTAATTTTATATTTTTTGGGTTTATTAAAAAAAAGCCTGGCTCACCTAAGTTACATCGGGTAACCCGAGTTTGATTGAACTAATTACAAGCCTGAGTTTTTGTAATTTGAAACCTAGCTAAGGCCTAAGGTCGCCTAGGCTAACCCATCGGGCTGAGTTTCATAACTATCTTAGGGTCGCCTAGGCTAACCTGTCGGGCTGAGTTTCATAACTATCTTTGAGTTAAAGCAAAGATGAAATGTCCAAAGCAGTGTTATTAAACTTAGTCTGGCCAAATATGGTTAACCCAATGACTTGATAATCTAGAATCTAGTTTCAGTCGGATTTTATATCTAGCTGGGTTGGAAGTGAATATGGTCACCCTAATAAGTTAATGCCTAGTCAAATCCTGAGTGAGACCACATTTCACTTTTTTTCTTAAAAACATTTTTAAAAACAGTGATGTGTGTGTGTATATATATATATATATTATAAAGAAAGTTAAATGGTGCGCGGATTTCATTATAACTCTACACATAGATTATTATGGATTGTTACAATGAAATTACCCTTTTACCTTTTAGTGGCTTAAATTTAGGCCTTTGATCGAGGAGTATTTTGGTCTTTTCCTTTGACTTGGTGGTCATTTAAAGATTGTTTTGGGGTGTGTGTCTTTTTAAATTTTTCACACAGTAAAATACTCTTTTACCCTTAGAGTCAACAAAATTTAGAGCTGTTGACCATGAGCTTTCTTGGCTTTTCACAATATTCGTAACAATAGAAATACTTCTTTGCTCCCAAGATAAAAAAAGAAAAAAAGAAAAAAGATGGGTTGCTGAACAAGGGTATTTCAAGTTTTTCCAATTTTCATGTACAGTAAAATAATGCTTTTAGCCTTAGAAAAGACAAAAAAAGCTTTGCTTTTGGGGGTATTTTGGTATTTTCATAAGGGTATTTTGTGTAAGTAGGAGGATCATGAGGGTGTTTTGATATTTTCATGTTTTATGTTTTCATAAAAAATTATGTTGGTGCGTGTTTCACAAGCACCAATAAGTTGGCGGCGTCCGTGCCATTCAGGTGGTGTATGGGACGTTGCCGGTTGCTAAATCTAGTCATCCTTCATCTAACTAGATGCACAACCATGCTCTTTACCACATGATATAGCGTGTGTAGTTTGATAATTGTTGCATTGCTGCTGGTGATAATTTTTTTTTGTTTCTTCTTCTTTTTTTTCTCTCCAACAACAAAAGTGCATAATTGTTCTATTTGTTTGTTGTGTTTCAATTTCAGTCCCTATTCTTTAAATTTTTTATTTTATTCTTATTCCTTTTATAAAAGTTTTATTTTGTTTTTTTTTTCATTCAATTACAATTTCTTATATATTTTGTTTTTCCTTTCAGTCCTTACTCTTTTAATTTTTAATTTTGTTTTTATTCATTTTATAGTTTTAGTTCTCCTAAATCTATCCCTATTTTCGGTTATTATTTTAGAATCCATCTTATTTGTTTTGATTTTTGATTTTGGTTCTTTTCTCTTTTATTTGAGTTTTATTTGTTTACAATTTAGCCCTTCAATTCTAATTTATGTATATTATGTTTTTCAATTTGTTCCTTCTATTTTTGATTTTTTATTTTTTTCCCTTGTCTTTTTTTAAAAGTTCTTATAGCTTTTCATAGTAATAATATTTTTTTTTAGATTTAATACTAATAATAATAATAACAAGAGTATAGTGATAGTTAATAGTAATTGTGATTGTGATAGCAATAACAATAATAATAATAATAATTTTAAATTTTACCCTTTTAATCAAATTTATGGGTTTTTTAATATTTTTTTTTAAAATTTATTAATAATTATATTAATAATAATAATAATAACAACAACGATAATAATGATAGTGATCACGATAATAATATTAATAACAATTATGATATTACTTATTAATAATAGTAATAATGGTAGTAGCTATAATAATAGTGACAATATTAGTAATGATAATAATAATGATGAGAATAGTAATTGTTATAATAATAACGGTGAAAATTCATCATTCGATGTTATATTTGCTGTGAATTGAGTTTCGTTGCTTTTTCATTGATGATATTTTTGATCTAATATATTGGATTACTGGTTTGAAAAGTTTATATGGCTTGACTTTCACTAATATTTTTTATCTTATTTTTTTTTTAATTTTATCGTTCAACATTGGTTTTTTTTTTAAAGTCATCCAAGTTTCCTTTAAATCTGTTAAATACACTAATTCATATCGAGTTAGCTCTTAAAGATTTATCATCTTCCCTGAGTTTATAGCATTGCAAAAAATTCTTTGTGCTCTTAATAATTTATATATATATTTTTTAAAAAATTGTTTGACCCGCAGTGAAACACAAACAAATGAACTAGGATTGCTTCAGTGTTTTCCTATGTTGTTTTTTTTTTTTCACACATTGTTTTTTCTCTTTTCCTTTTCTTTTTGTTTCTTTTTATGATTTTTTGTAAAATTATTTATTTCGATTTGATTTTTTAATATTGAGATGGTTGAGAATTTAGCTTCATATTTTGTTTTTTTAAAATTTTTTTTTACCTTTTTATAAGGTTAGCATGGTTTGAAGGTTTGCTAGAGTAACCCGGGTTGCCTTGGTTTACGAGTTTGGTGGAGTGTCTTTTTGTAATTGAACTTGACTTTTTTATAGTCTATTTTTTTCTCATATATTTAAAAAAATAGTTTCAGAAAAAAAATTATGTTATTAAACTTTATAAAATTCATGGACTTATTCACATGTTTGACTGGTTGACTTGGTTCATGGATCTGACAAGTTTAACTTTTTTAAATTAGTTTTTTTTCCATCCTTAGATATTGGATTAATTCGCAATTCAATTTCATAATTGGTTTGGTTTCAATTTTTATGAGGTTATCGTGATCTAATAAAACATCTCGGTATTGGGTTGGTGTTTAATTTCTCAATCTTTTTTTTAATCATGTATTTAAAAAAATAAATTAAAAAAAAATTATTATCCCAGTGGAGTCCATAACCCACTTCACAGGTTTGACATACTAACCTGGCTTACCTGATTCTCATGTTTGATAAGTTTATCCACCGATATGAAATTTTTTTAGATCTTTTAATTGTTTTTAATTTATTTATTTTTTTATTTCATCATTTAATATTTGATTGGTTGAGAAATGAACTGCATTATTGATTTTTGTTTGTTTTCTAAGGATAATTGTCTCAAATAATATTTAAAATATACAGTAAAAAAGTATTAAAAATATTAAACCTGATATCTTATATTTCAAAATTTCTCAACAAATCACTTAATGATGATTACATACCTGCTTTGATTTTCATTAATGACAGTTTTTAATTTTTTATATTACAAAATATACTATAATACCTTGCTAAAACAATATAGTAATCTACGGGAGCATTGAAATGTTTTTTCAATTTTGTACTCAAACCTTTTTTTTTTTTTTCAATTGCATTCTTTTATATCTAACTTGATACCTAATTTGCAAAAATTGTTAGGAGACAAAAAAAAATCCAATAAAAAGGGACAAAAGTATAAAACAAGAAGAAACTCTTGGCCAATATATATAAAATTAGGAGGGGGGAATTCTTTTTCATCCTCGTACTTATCTTTCTACCTTTATAATCCTTATAATTTTTGTAATTTCAAATTTGATTCAAAAGTCCATTTCTTTTACAATTTAGTCCCTGTAAACAAGAGAGAAGAAAGAAAATTGTTGAGTTCTGATTGGAGAGAGAGAAAATTTCAACTATAAAAATAATCAATTTTAGTGTCAATGAGTTTCATTCGACAAGAAAAATTTGATGATAATTGTTCTAGACCTTAACCTTGTCTAAAAAAACAAATCAGGGTTGCGAGGGAAAAATCTTTTCCAATTTGATTTTGTGTTTTCGAACCGTTTTGGATTGATAAATGAGTTTTTAGAGGTTTTACAGGTGTTTTTAGGTAAAAATAAGTTTTTAGCTACAAAACATTTCTAGCTATTATTATGGGAAACTAGACGATGTGTCATCTGTTTATTTTAAAAAAATAAAATAGAAGTGGATGCTTGTCCACCTCTTAAAAAAGAAAAGGAAAATTAAAATGACCCAGGAGCACGAGCCTGGGTTAGAAAGCCCTCATGTCTGACCTTTATTCCAAGGGCTAGACATGTTAGGCATTAAGCCGAGGCTAGGCTAGCACTCTTACGTTTATTTTTTTGTGATTTGTTTTATATACACTTACTTTTCTTTGTAGGGTTTTCAAGTTTATATTTTTTTTTGTTTTTTGTTTTAATTTTTAAAATATATATATATATATATATATTTTTTATTTGAGGAACATTTGATAATAATAATAATGTGACATATAAGAGAAAATATGAATATATAAAAATGAAGAAGTTTAAAACAATTTTGTTTAATTTTATTTCATTGGATATTTGAATTTCTAAACAAT
>Ga0325411_1004504_pt1 | contig 15618 bp, 13 predicted proteins | sample PopdelMetagenome_13_FD_206181 | JGI IMG/M metagenome (GOLD analysis project Ga0325411, IMG submission 206181) | Populus deltoides microbial communities from Bellville, Georgia, United States - Xylem-PdIQD-R4 | ecosystem: Host-associated > Plants > Phyllosphere > Stem > Wood/Secondary xylem... | reverse complement strand
CATAATAGATTATAAGATCTTAAAGATATTCATGGAATGCCATACAACAACAGAACACGAGGATATCATGTAAATGCTTAAGAACTAAATATAAGTAATCTTTCTACCCTTGCATTTAAGATTTAAAACAAGCAATCCATAAGATAAGAGCAATGTCACAAATGATGGAATAATGACACATTAGATGAGTGCCAGTAGACGTTACTGGGGTAGGCTGATTGATGAATAAAATATCAGAACCCCTACTTCCAATTCTTGTTATCAGGAAAAAAAATAAGAAGGGTACACTATAATGTACAAGAATGAAGAAAATTAACATAAAGAGTCTAGGACAAACAAGCCACTACAGATGATAAACTATTTTTTAAAAATAATATGATGCAGATAATAAAGATAATAAAAAATAGTAATCAGCAAAGAATGATATGGTTCAGACAACCAAGTTAAACTGTTAATAATGTAGCACATAATGCATACTCTGAATCAGATTGTTCATCACTATCATCCTCCTCCGCAGAACTTCCTGCTGTAAGAGTGGTCCTGTTTTGGTCATCTGCGGCTGCAAGGGCCACTACAGCCTGATCCTGTCCACCGAGTTGAGCTACCTGTAGCCTATCCTGTCTTCCTTGCTCCGCGTTTCCATTGCCTTGACCACCACTGTCCTCAGGTCCAGGCAGTATGAAATCCGTTAAGCCAAGTGCCCAGCCAACTGCCGTAAACCAGTAGTGGAGAAGGGACTTGATTGTGGTCCGCCACTTAAAATGTTCAATGGCAAATGGGATGCAGATTTGAAAGAGAAGCATGTCAGCCGGAATTTCAGTAAATGGGTCGGATACCCTGAAATAAAAGTGCATTTGGATATCAGCAAATAATGGCAATATACAATTGTGGTACCTCCAAAAAAGAACAGTGGGTGTAAATGAAGTGTGGGTTTCTTACGATATGTCCAGTGGAAAAATGGAAGGTGCCATTCTCATAGCAAGTTTTACGGGTAAGAATACAAGCATCACAATTAGACTTCCATAAACAGCAACAGACAATAAAACTCTGCGAGCATGCTTGTGCACAGGATCATCAATTAAATCACGGAATGGGTTGTAGTTAGGATCTGCTGGATCTCGAAGAAAATACAAAACCCCTTGACGCAAAACCTGCAAACAGTAAGGAAAAAGAAAAATTATCAATTCAATTGAACCACGTGATTAGTTATTCAAATTTGAATAATAATAAGATGGCTGAGAAGAATACCCCACGAAGAAGGCTCACGAAAATGCTTATATGTAACATGTAAACAATTCCTACAACCCAATGAACTAATGAGCTTGCTAAAGGAGAAATCACGAAGAATTGAACCCTTTGAGCCATAGACTTTCCAAACATCCTTCTGGTACAAACATCCAACCACCATCCACACATCAAAGGAAACACCCCAAGTTCGATAACCAAAAGGAAGGCAACCTTAATCATGGTCATCAAGTGTCTCATGGCTGCCAAGAACTGCCTGAAGAGGGATGGAATTGTCTCTGCTATAGAAGCAATACCATAAAATCTCCCCATAGTCAAAGGTTCACCCCTAGTGTACCGAATTAAAGCAATAATACCAAGATAGAAGAATACTAAAGAGAATATAAACATGTATCCAATAGCAAGAGTTGTGACATCAGAAAGCCGTGATGCACCAACACTTGCCCCTTTTAGGAGATCTGCAGAAAGTGGACTGCTTAAGTTATTTGCAACTTCATTTAGTCCACTGGCATTTGCATTTAACATGTCTGCAACCTCACCAAGAACCCCACTGTCTTCACCTTCAGATGTCAAATTTGCAACAGCAGTTAATGCATTCTTCAAGGTGATATTTGCTAAGGAGAGGGCAGTTTCAGTAAGAGGCATGACTGTTGACAGCACAGGAACACTTGCAAAAGAGAAAAGCCATGATATGTAGTATAGGATAATCCGTCCCAATGAAAATGGCACGAAGATTACAGCACCAAGGAATATCATATTGCTAGCCAGAACCTGCAGATCAATAAAGCCACAATAAAAAAAAAATCACCAACATGGAAAAATGAAGCTGCATTTTATTCAGCCTTTACTTTTATCTTGATGGAGTCAACACCACAGCAGAGAGAATAACTTTTATAATTAGTTGCAAGACAGAAGAAAAAAACAGACAGTTGAGGAGGGGGGAAGCATCATGTTGAAGGAAGATTTGTCCAATATTCACCAAGGAGAGGAAGGAAAGAGCATAGAGATTGAAAATGACTTAGATGTGATAGAGTGAAATTCTTGGAGGCAAATGGTAAAAATAACACCAAACAATATGATATAGAGCAGTGGACTTACAGTGAATGCATTTTCAACTAAATGGAAAACAGGACCCTGCATGCCCACAAGCTCATCAAAGGGCACATCCTCTGCACCATCAGCATCATCTAAACCATCAAACATCTGCTCAACATGAGCCTCGAGACGAGCTTCCTGCATCTCCCATCGAGCAGCAACATTCTCCGCATTCCTTCGGATTATTTGACCACCCCCAGCAATTCCTTGTGCGCCACCAGCATCTTCAGCATTTGCCTCACCAGCAACATTTCTATTAGCCTGTCCTTGTTGTTGTCTTGCAGCACGGGCACCATTTTGGTCTCCATCATCTTCTCTCTCAGCATCATGTCCTCCAAGCTCTCTTAAATGCCTAAAATAATCTCTTAAAGAAGTTGCACCAAGAAAAATGAAAACAATACTCGCAGAAAGCAGGAACCCATGCAGACAATCGGTAAGAATAACAGTAGTGGAGATATGACTTAAGAATAATCTCTGGGCTTCAACAAAACTCCTCAAAAAAGCCAACCTCCATATCCAAAACGTTATGAAGGGTATAATTAGAAGCCAGACAGAAAGCACGAAACTGAGACGCAAAAAGAATTGCAGAACATGGCAAGTCTTCATTGCCATCCCTACTACAAACTCCTGAAAAGGAAGCCTTGCCGGGGCATTCTCAGAATAAACAGGAGAGAAAGAAAATGGATGTTTGCAAACCTACAAAAAACACGAAGAAATTCATTGGGAAACAAGGAAATGCATTTCGTTTCCTACAAAACAAAGAAAATGCCAGAGGTACCACTTTTATCATGCGTTTAACCCATTACACACAAAAAAAAATCGCGCAATTCATCAATTTTCTTCAAACACCTTTCATCCCTATCTTATGAATCTAAAATTAAAAATACTGTGAGCCTAAGCATATCCAGTACAATCCGAAACTTCATAGATTAAAGCAAAAGGAAGAAAGTTTATATGTGTTTTTCTTTATAAAGACTACGATTAAATCCTAGTTTCACCAAATTGAATTAATTAAACAACCTCCAAACCCTAATCAAACCTCTTCCGATCAATCTTTCAATATTTCAATTATTACCTCACAAAATCCCTAATTATCAAATGAAACACACGAAACAAGATAGCAAGAGAGAGAAACCTCGCATTGGCGAGCATTACTATGATTGAGCCACTGAAGGAGACAATCCTGGTGAACAAACTTAATACTACCACTGCAAGCGCAAGGATACCGTAACGGATTCTCCGCATCTCCTGGATTCCTACATATCCTGCAAACATCCCCCTCCTCTTCCTCGTCATCATCAAACCTCGCCGCCGCCGCTCCGTAACTCTCCTCTATCCCCATCGAACCGGATGGAGATTGTGTCTGGTTTACGCTCTCGGGGGCGGCTTCGGCGGTGCTCGGTTGTTGTTGTGGCGGTGGCTCCACCGCGGAGTCGATCTCCATGGGGGGAAGGCTGCTAGGTATGGGATTTAGAGGCGGGTTGGCTCAGTGAGTTAATGGCGCGAGTTGGGATTGGAGAGAGATTCCAGAGTTTGTATTTTTGGAGGTTTTATATAATGAGAAAAAAGGGGAACTGCAACGCGGATTCGGTTTTTTGACACATGTGTCCCTGATTGTGGGGTTTTATTACGGGAGTATCCTGGTGGATTTGGTGAGGATAACGAGGAGGTCTGTGTCTGTTTGCTAGGGATGGGTAGATTACGTGGAGGTGTAAAACCGGTAATTCACGTAGGAGTTTTAAACTCTGTGGTCGTGATGATAACTTGACCTGATATTAATGGATACCGACCGCCTTAACTTGGATGGGTATGAAATTTTTTGATCTAGTCGGGTTGGAGAAGAATCTGGAAATATTTAGAATGGTTTCGAGGTGGTTGTGGATATTGCTATGTCAGACGTTGACTTGACCCGACTCCAATTCAAAGTGCATAAATAATTTTAAAGTTTGAAAATATTAAAATTATACCAAGATATAAGTTAAAAAAAAATTAAAGGCATTTTCAATATATATATATACACACACAAAATTCATTATTTATTTTGATCTTTTTCAAATGGTCCATTAAAATATTCACCAAGATATAAATGACTTTTCAATTTTTTTTTTATGTTGTGAGATGATCTAATTATTTTTTAACTCATTATTTTTTAAACCGACAAAAAAAGATATTTTTGTCTTTATATATCTTAAAATATAATAAAATGATAAGTTTACCCTTAAAATAAAATATAAACAATGCATGTAGGGATTTTTGGTTTTTTCACTTAGGCTTTTTTGTGATTATAGGTCCATTAAGGGTATTTTTATATTTTAACAAGGATTAAATATTAATTAAATTACAGGTTAGTCTCCTTATTTTTTCTAAAAAGTTACAGGTTAGTCCTTTTTAGTGTTGATATTTCAACCTCGATATTTATTCTTTTGATTTGTAATTTTTGTTCTTGATTCTTTTATAATATTTTTTTGTTTTTAACTTAACCCTTTAATTCTAATTTTTTTATATATATTTTTAATTTAATCAATGTTTTTTTAATTTTTATTGTATATTAGTTTTCTCAACTTTGGAGTAGTTGGAAAAAAAATTGGAACTGTCTTTCTAAAATAAGAGAGAATGTCAAACCTCCTACTTATCTTAATTTTCAGTGTTCATATTGTGTTGTTTGTCTAAAAAATGTTGTTAATTCTCTTGCCAAAGAACTACAAATTCATGTTTTCCTTTAGTATCCTGCAGGTCAGTCATTATATATCAAAGTTATTACCTCTGAATGAAGAAAATCATGTCTTAGCTTATCAAGCATGTTGTCTTGTAATTAATGTATGGTGGCCTTCTGTTTTTGATCTCCAAATGCATAGTGTACTTATGCTGTTGATGCCTGTTTTTGTTAATCCTAGGGCATGCAATTGAAGTATTAGGAGGAGGTGATATTACCTTTTTCCTATAGGATGTAAATACACCATATTGTTCATGCGAATACCAGTTTTGGGCATTCAATTTGTTTAAGAATGTTCGGGAGTGTGGTTGCTGTTACTTTTTAAATAATTTTTCGTGTCGAAATGTATCAAAATGATATTTTTTTATTTTTAAATTATTTTTTAAATCAGCACGTCAAAACAATCCATAACATATAAAACAAATTTAATTTTTTGCAAAAAAAACCCAAACAGACACTTATGAATATGTTATACATGTATGTATATATAGGAAATTAAAAACGCCATTAGTTAAATTTTATAGCTTATGATTTGCTTGATCATATACTAAATTCGAGTTATAGATATCAAAATCTAATCAGATTGAGTTCAAATATATAAATTTTATACATAATAAAGTTTGAAAAGTGATTTTAGATTTGAGTTCGGTATAAACAATGCAAAACCTAATCCATAGATATATTTATGATCCCTATTTTACAACTCATCAAATTAAACCTCATTTATGTACCAAAGATTTTGTTGCTCACACCTCAAATTAGCCCCTTATTTTATAATCCAAATCTCAATTAAGTTTTCAAAATATTAAATTGGGTCTTATGCAAGGAAATAATAAGATTGAGAAGGATAAAAGGTAAACTAGAGATTTCATTCAAGATCCAGCTTGTTTGTATTTGCTTTCTTTAAAAGAAAAACAAAAAAACAAAAAGAGATCCAAAAGAGAGTCGATAGAAATTAATAGTTAAACTAATATGGTTCGTATATAACATTTTTTTTTATATTCTCTCTATTTTTTAAGTTTTTAAATTAATTTTTTTCAAAAATAATGATAAAGGACATCTTGTAAAAAAAAAAAACAGGTTCTGTAAATTTTTTCTTAAATATGAAGAAAGCTGGGGGGTTGACGCGTAGGATTTTATTTTTATTTCTCTTTCTTGTGCAATGAAGCCATTATGAAAAGATGTGGATAGAAGCCTTGCTGAATTTTGGGCTGCGTGATTTCGTCTCATTGAGAATGTCGTTATAATTATTTTTAAAGTTAATTTTATTTAAAAATTTATTAAAATAATATATTTTTTATTTTTTAAAAAATATTTTTCACATCAACATATTAAAATGATTTGATAACATTAAAAAAATTATTAATTTAAAAAAATAAAAATTTTTAAATTTTTTAAAAATATTTTTAAAACACAAAAACAATCAACTCACATTAAATTAAATTTCAAACAGTGATATTACTTCCTTAAGAAAAAAAAATTGGCTGACATTGGTCAAGGAAGACCGAAATGGGTTTTCATCGATGCTAACCGATTGATACAAATGAAATAGATAAATAAAAAAAATAAAAAAACAACTTCCAAGTGAATCTAAAAAACCTTTAAAAAATAGTAAAAAACTAAAAAACAATAATTCAAAAAGCATAGACTCTTACGAGCGTGTTTGGCAGTGTGGTTGCGGGTGCTTTTTAAATAACTTTTCGTGCCAAAATGCATGTCAATGATGTTTTTTCATTTTTAAAAAATCATTTTTGACATCAGCACATCAAAACGATCCAAAACATACAAAACATATTAAATTTTAGTAAAAAAAAAAATTTAAAATTTTTAGAAATGCAGCCACAACCACATTCCCAAACGAGTCCTACGTTGGGGTTCAAACCCACCTCCCAATAAGCATGGTCCTGGGCAAGATCCCAAGCCCATGCCCTAGGCATACTCCCAACTAGAAAAGGAGCATGGGCGTACTTCCATGCACTAGGAATAAGCCTAACTTCCTTTGCAAGACATATGCCCATGTACCGGCTGGGCGTGACGTGCCAAACACCCTTGCAGGCTTGGGTCATCACGCCTAGGCCTAATATTTTTGCATCCACACAGAGTATTTAGATTCATTTTTATCTCTAATGAGTTTGTGAACGTTGCTCACACCCGATACTTGCTAGGAAATTTTTGTTGGGACTCTACCTGAGTCTTTTAGTATTTTATATTAATTTTATTATGTATTATTTTAAATATAATATAACTTAAAATATCACAAGTATAAAATTACAATTTAGCTCATTTTCTCCACAAAAAAAACTTGTAAGCTACACATACATCATGAATCCATCACAAAACCCTTCTTCTTCGTAAGAAGAGAATTCTATGAATTCATCATGGTAACCAAACATTTTTACTAGTCTTTACGGATTAATACCATAGAGACTTAGGAAACTATTGATAGATCCAAATAAAATGAACCTAAAAAAACCTAAAAATAGACCCAAACAACCCTAAAAAATAGTATAAGCTCGATAAACACCTAAGAATCATAGGCTTGGGCGTGGTGGCCCAAGCCCAACTCCCAAAAAGTATGGGCTTGAGCAAGAATCCTAAGCCCAAAGGTTGGGCATATCGTCACGCCTAGCGCCCTCGCGGGCTTGGGCCATCACGCCCGAGCCTAGCATTCTTGAACCCATCTTTTATATGATCTAACACGTATTATTTTGAGTAGAATACAACTTGAAATATCACAAGGATAAAATTACACTTTAGCCCCTCCTCTACATAAAAAAACAAGACTCGTGGGCTATAAATACACCATAAATCCTTCAAATTAAAGGTTCACAATTTTTTTTATTCTTAATATTATCAGCATATATATTTTGAGAGCTTATCTTTCTAAAATATTATTGCACTTTCTCTCTTTATAAAGTTACTGACTTTATCATCGTAGAATCCTCATATCCATCAAAATAGATCTTTTACAGGTATCAGCTATCAACCACATTGACTTACCAGATACAATGTACTACTATCACAGCTATCGGCCACCATAACTTACTAGATATCATCTGCTATTATCAATTACCTGAACTTTCTGTATCAAGTTGCAAGACATTTAATTACAAAGAATAAATTAAATTACTTTAACTAAAAGAAACAAAACATCAAGTAATATTAATTGCGGCACGAGGATTTAATCAAGTGCACATTTGCAATTCGAAATTGCAAATTTCACATTCGTTCCAACTCTTTTGCCGAGCACATTAGATGATAATATATAAAAGAGCTTAATTAAGCAACCAACCAAATAGTTACCATGAAATAACTATTTGGCAACAGCAAAGACCTTTGTGATGAGTTGTGCGCGGTGGGATTGGTAAGACACACAAGGCACTTGCTGGAGAGTAATGGTAGAGCTTGCATGTCTTCACTCAGTCCGAGTTCCTTTTGCACGTAGCCGAAGCGCTATAGGATAATCACAGTGACTCAGTTCTCCATTTGTTTCCATTGCCTGACCAAGGAAAACAAGCAGGACTTCAAGGAGGGAGACCAACTGATGAAGCTTTTGAGAAGCCATTGTCTTGCCTTGCTTACTTAACCTTCAAAAAAATCACAAATTTTCAGCTTCAAATAAGAACATTTCGTTCGACAGAAACAGCAGGCTAGGGAAAGAAGCTAGCTATCAAGGTTTATATAGAGACAAAAATATGAAATCATTGAATGCTTTTAAGGCAATGAAATCCGACATCTTGATTTCCTTCTCAAAAAGAAAACAAGGCCAATGCATATATGGAAATGATTTAAATAATTAGAGATAAAATACAAATATGATGTCTTTTTAATTGTCTTCATTGCTTCATAATTCGCTTTCAACAAATGTTTCTTATTCACTTGTAACTTCTATTTCTCAATATCTTAATTATTAGAAGTATTTACATCATAGTTTTTAGACCTGGCCCCGGTCCAAGGCCTGAGTTCCGGGTTTTGACCGGGTTGCCTGGATCAATTTTTTTTAAAAAAATCAAAACGGCGTCGTTTTAATTAAAAAAAGTCAACGGGTTACAACCGGGTTTTTGACCGGTCTTGTCAGGTCAACCGGATCGCCGGGTCAACCTGCTGGGTCAGCCGAGTCATACCAGTTTTTCCTTATCTTTTTTTTTCTTCAACCTGCCCGGTTCCAGTCCCAGGTCGGCCGGATTTCGGGTCGACCCATCAAGTCGGGCCGGGTTTTAAAATTATGATAGAAATCATGGAAAATGAGACATGGCTTTGCGGACAAAACTTCATCCTTTGAAAAAGACAAACAATTTTGGATTTTCTGTTAAAGGAATCTACTTTTTTTTTGACAAAAAAATAAAAAAATTATTAGTCCGGTTACAATTATAGTTTTCATCTTTAGGCCCCGTTTGTTTGCTGGAAAGTAGTTTCTTTTTGGAAAGTGAATTCTGGAAAAGTGAATTATTTTCTGATGTTTGGTAGTGTAATGGAAAATAAATTGGAAAACACTTTTCAGTGTTTGGTTATGTCATGAAAAATGAGCTGGAAAATAACTTATTAATGTTTTATTTTTCTTAAGTTTATTAAAATAATGAGAAACAAATTATAATAAGGGAAAATAATAGAGATCAAATCTAAAACATAAAAAAAAATGAAAGATGAAGAAATTAAAATAATAATAATTAACATTTCATAAATTATTTCAAATAAAATAAGTAACAATCAAAAGAATGAGAACTAAATTTGATAGATAAAAAAATTCAATAAAAAATGATAAGGGAAAAGCAAATAACAATTATAAAAATGAGGACCAAAGTTAATATAAAAATTAAATTTTAAGAGATGAAATTGAAAAATAAATATTCAAAACAATATATATAGCAATCAAAAGTTTGAGGACCAAATTTGATATAATCAGCAAATAATATGACATTTCTAAATTTTTCACAACTTCTGGAAAGTGTTTTCTGCCCAAATTTTCCAGGAAAACACTTTCCTGGAAACCAAGCCAAATTTTTTTGACTGGAAAGTTTTTTTCGTTGACTAACTTTTCTAATGGCAAACAAACACAGGAAAGTTTAGAAAGTGATTTTCCAAAAAATAAATTCTGAAAAAAAAATATAACCTTAATTAAAATTATTAGCTCGGTGAATAAACTTAGAGGCCCATAACAATTAAAATAAAAAATAAAAAAGGAAAGCAAAGCAAAGGGAGTACTTAAACCAAGGTGTAACAATTATATAAGGGTTGAACTTATTAAATTGATTTTTAGTATGATAGAGTTGTAGTAGTTTTAATTTTGATTAATGCCAAACATAATTTATTAAACAATACACGATTTCAGGGCAGATGGTCAAGGAGATAGCTTTCTCCTTTGAGTTCTTGAGTCCATGAGTTTGAATTTTAAGGTTAGTTTTAACAAGAACTTCCTTTTTTTGGAATACATATAGTTTCTCGTGAAAGATGTTAAGAAAATAGATATTTTAAAGATATTTTCAATCATTATAAAAAAAAAAGAAAAAAAAAGAGAGCTGATGTAAGTCTAAATTATCACATAAACCATGTAAGCAATTATCTGATTATATAATTTTAAACATGCACAATCTAATAAAATAAAATTATAATATTCATAATCTTATAATTTTATAACTTTATAATTTTTTATATTCAAATAAATATTTAAATAAAACTTATTTTGAACCGCAACAAACTCTCGAGACATTGAAATCCTAAATATAATTTTATGAGAAAAAAATATATACATTTATGGTACAAAGAATAGACCCCTTGTATCAAACAGTCATCAAGTGTGTTATTATTAAATAAAAAACTACCTATACAAACTAATTATTAAATAGAAAACTACTTTTATAAATTGACCAAATGGGTTTTAGCAACTAACCATTTGATTGCATAAGAGTGAAACAAAAAAAACAGTATTAAGATAAAGAAAAAACCACCGTGAATAGTGAGTTCACAGTGTTTTGTGAGAGGATCCATAGTGTAATTCGTACTGATCATTTTGTAGGTACTAACACTTTACTCTTCAGTACACCTGAAGCTCTCTTTTCCTTTATAACCCTTCAAGCTCCATCTGAGATTGTGGATCCACCTCTATATCAATCCATAAGCATTCATAAGTCCACAAAGTTACCATATTTTGTTTATTCTTGTTATTTTTCATCTTTTACTTTCTTTTTAGCTTCTATTCATTGTCTTTCTAAGCTCTCTTCCTATAAAGAAATAATTCTTAATCCTTTTTGACACTAAGATATGGATGATGAACTTTCTGCTTTGTATAAGATAAGTACTTGGGATTTGACTCCTCTACCTCCCAGCAAGAGTGTTGTTGATTGTCGTTGGGTGTATAAGATTAATACTAATTTTAATTGGTCTATTGAGTGATACAAAGCTACATTGGTTACAAAAAAATACTCTTAACAATATGGTATAGATTATGAGGAGATATTTGCTCTTGTTGCAAAAATGACTATTATTCATGCTCTTATTGTAGTAGCTTTGGTTTATTAGTGGCATATCTCTCAACTTGATATTAAAAATATCTTCTTGAATGGAGATCTTCAAGAAAATGTCTTTATGACGCCTCCTCCTAGTGTTTCACATGACTCTGGGTATGTTAAGCAAGCTAAAAAAATATTATATGGTCCCAAACAAGCACCTCGTATTTAATTTGAGAAATTTTCTGTTATGATCTCTTCTCTTGAATTTGTTTCTAGAAGTCATGATTTTGTTCTTTTTGTTAAGTGCACTGATGCAAGTCGTATCATTTTATCTTTATATGTTGATGACATAATTATTACTAGTGATGATATTAATGGTATTTCAATTTTGAAGACAAAGTTAGCTAAACAATTTGAAATGAAAGATTTGAGTTCTTTACGATACTTCTTAGGTATTGAGATAGCCTACTCACCTAGAGATTGTTTTTTTTCTTAGTCGAAATATGTTGCAGATATTCTTAAGCGGGCTAGACTTACTGTTAATAATATTGTAGATACTCTTATTGAGGTTAACGCAAAGTATTCTTCTTCTGATAGTTTACCTTTGTCAGATCCTACTTTATACCGTACTATTGTTGGAAGCTTGATATATCTCATTATTACTTGCCCAGATATTGCGTATGTTTTTCATGTTATTAGTCAGTTTGTTGCTTCTCCAACTACCGTTTATTGGGCAGTTGTTCTTTGTATTTTGCGATATCTTCAAGGTACAGTCTTTTACTTTCATCCACATTTTTCTTGGAGCCGCGTGCATACTCTAATGCTGATCATGACAGTGATCCCACAGATCGCAAGTCTGTTACTGGTTTCTTTATCTTTTTAGGTGATTCTCTTATTGCTGGAAGACTAAAAAACAATCTATTGTTTCTCAATCTTCAAACGAAGCAAAATATCATTGTATGACATCTAGTTCCAAAAAGATTTTTTAGTTACGTTAGTTACTTGTAGATACGAGAGTTTTCCTTTCTCATCTCACTCCTATGTATTGTGACAAGTAAAGTTCTTTTTAGATTGCTCATAACTCAGTTTTTCATGAACGAACTAAGCACATTGAGATTGATTGTCATCTTACTCTTCGTCATCTCAAGCATGACACCATTACTTTGCCTTTTGTTTCTTCTTTGTAAATTACAGATTTCTTTATCACGTCACATTTTCTTCTCCATTTTCATTTTCTAGTTAGCAAACTCTCGGTACTTGTAGCTATCGCATCGTAAGTTTGAAGGGAGATGTTGAGAAATATAGGGTTTTTTTTGTTTTATTTATTTTGAGTAGAATATTATTTCTATTTTCTTTTCAGTTTAGCCTATATATAATCTCTTTGTATCTAGGTTAAATTTGTTCTTTTAGATTATTGTGATCATGCAGTATCAATAAAACTCTAACCTCCTCTTTTTTTATGTTTGTATTTCTCTTTATTTATTTGGATTGTTTAACAATTAAATAGAAAACTACTTTACAAATTGACCAAATGGGTTTTAGCATTAACTAGCTATTTGATCGCGCTTCATTACAGGCCAAATAATTTTTTTTCATGAAAAAACGAATATGAAGGCTCCTCTAACTTGTTTTTTTCGATAGTAAATGCAAAATAAAAAAAAATTGAGGGACAAAAATAAAAATATTCAATTTGAAAAATAACAAAAAAAACTTAAGCCAACAGGGATCAACCTACTAAACTCGTGATTTGGATCATGCATCCCATTTAATTATACATCAACCAAATGCATCAAACTTTCTTTTATATCAAACAACAATTTAAATGGTAAAATAAAAATAAAAGCTCATGTGGGCTTGGAATAATAAATAGCCCTATATTATTTAAAGATTGACAACAAAATGTTTTTTTTTTAGAAAAACCTTTTAAAAAACAAACAAACGATGAATAATGTGTTTTTTTAATCTGAAGGGGTTAAAAATACATTAAATAAAAAAAAGTTAGGGGTGTTGGCCTACCCACACACCTGGCCTATAAAAAGGCCTAGCTTGCGCACCAACCCATGAAAAAGATCAAGCTTGTGAGCTAGGCCTTTATTTTTTCCAACAGGAAAGGGTAGATGATTTTAATTAAAAAAAAATTGCAGATGTCTTGTTGGCAGCTGGCCTAGTTTCTAGTGATCATGGGTCATTGGGAAATTGGGCCATGTGTGTTAATGTTTGCCTAAAAAATTAATTTTCAATCCATTTTTTACCCTAAACACCTTGATAAACCCATAAATAACATTAAAAAACCTAAAAATGGTATAAATTTTCTTGGTGAAACATGATGTTAAATTTATTTTTTAGACAATTTAAAAGTGTAAAAATATACCTAAATGGATCTCTCCCCATCGAATAGGACTCTTCGACGCCAATATCAACTATATTGGTTGCTAGAATTGGTATTAACAATGATTTTTTTTTTACTGTTGGAATCTCACGACTTTCTCTCTCTCAGATCAGAGATTAAAAACAAAAAAAATAAAATTTTAGAATAAAATTGGCTCTTTATTTTCTGAAACTTCAAAAATTAAGGACCCTAATATTTACAATTTAGAAAGTATAACGCCTATAATAAATATTTTGTCCAAAGTTAAAAAAAGCTACCTATTTCCTCTTCTTCTTTTTTGGTTCCATGTCTTTTAATCTTACTATTTCCTAACAAATTAACTTAAATTGGCTTTCAATTTAGTCATATAAAAGCAAAAAAATTAAAAAAATATATATTGAGACAGAAAAAACCATAATAAACTATGAGTTGATCGTGTTTTTCCGAGAGGATCTATAGTATAATTTTACAAGGTGAATATTTCACACTTTTTAAAGTATTTTTAATATTTATTAAACCATTTAATTTCACAACATCTCATTCATGAGTGTCACGTATTACAAAACAATCATCCAATTTTCGAAGTAAGTTTTTATAATAGATTTTCTCCAAGGTTTTTTTTTTCTCTCTCTCCTTGTTTTAGCATGTTGGACCCTTGCGTACTCCTTTACTGTTTGAAATCATGATTAGGCATGTTACATTGTCGAAGAAAAAATAAAAAAATAATTGTTTGCTGTTAATTATTAGGCAAATAATAAAGGTGGAGGAGGTCAAAAGAATCGTGGGGCACGTCTTTCAATATTCTCCAAAGACATTTTAATCTAACAAAAGTGTTTGAATGGGAGACATTCCATAAAGTTGTATCTTGAAAATTGCCAAGGTGAAAGTTTTCCCTGCAAAATTTATATTGGGGTTGATAATTTTTTTGTTCAGATGGGTTTTTATTAAAAAAATAATTAAATTAAATTTTTTTAAAAAAAATTAAAACCAGTTTAAACTGACCGGTTTCGGTTTGATTTGATTTTTTAAAACAAAAACCGGTTTGGCTTGGTTTTGGCTCGATTTTTTTTCGTTTGAGTTCGGTTCGGTTTTTTTTGTTTCAGACTTATAAAACCGAAACCGAACCAGTCAATTTTTTTAAAATTTTAATTGGTTTTTTTTACGGTTTAATTTTTTCAATTATTTTTTTGATTTTTTTAGTTTAATCGATTTTTTAATTTTTTTACTCCCTCCTAATTTATTCTAAAAAACAATGAACGTTCAGACTCCCCTCCCTCCCTCCCTCTTTTTTTTTTTTAATAAAACTCTGACTTTTGTTTCACTATTGTTAAAATTGAAAAAGCAATTATTAAAGTGAAGACATGAATGATAATTGAGCAACAATCCTTAGCATTTATGTTTAGTAGTGTGATAGGAGTTATTTTTTAAATATATTTTATTAAAAAATACATAAAATAACATTATTTTTATTTTTTAAAATTTATTTTTAATATTAATAAATTTAAATGATTTGAAAGTACAAAAGAATTAATTTGAAAGTACAAAAGAATTAATTTAAAATAAAAACATATATTTTATTTAAAAAAAAGACAAAAACAACAATAGTAAAAACAACAAATACAAATGACATCACGACAGTCACAACTTGCAGAATACATTCGTGCCCGTGGCTGTCTAAAGATTTAAAATCCGGAAGACATTCCTGCTACAAACCACGTTTTACTCTAAAACAGAAAAGAACAATACCTAAG
>Ga0325411_1004502_pt1 | contig 15618 bp, 11 predicted proteins | sample PopdelMetagenome_13_FD_206181 | JGI IMG/M metagenome (GOLD analysis project Ga0325411, IMG submission 206181) | Populus deltoides microbial communities from Bellville, Georgia, United States - Xylem-PdIQD-R4 | ecosystem: Host-associated > Plants > Phyllosphere > Stem > Wood/Secondary xylem... | reverse complement strand
TTATTATATAAGAATTTAGGAGGGGCTAACTTAATAGTTTTGAGGGACATAATGTATAATTTATTTAACTGCAAGGACCAAAATGAACTTTAGCTCAAATTTTATTTCATGATGGAGCCGCACAAATCTATTGGTTTTAGACTAAATGGGATGTTCAGAAATATTGGACATGATAGGTTTAGAATAGGACTCGTTTACAGTAAAATCGCCTTGATGTTAATTATGAAACATTAGACCTTTTATTGCTATGGAGTCTCTACCCTCAAATTTCTTGTGGGATAAATGACGCTTGATAAAGACATCGGGCTAGGTTCTTCAGGCACCACTTCTCGAGTTCCAATTTCCTAGTACCAAGACCAAACGAACATCCTCACTCCATGCATCTCATCGGTTGGTGTTCAACAAGATTTAAAGGGCGGGCTTGTGCCAAGCATATTTGCGGGTGCTTCCCTCACAATGGACCAGGCTCTAGTGATCGACCAGCTAGGCAATCAGCAACAGTTTGATCAATGGTCGCATCTTGTACAATACTACCAGAAGGAATCATACTGAGACAGACCTGTGAGTTCAATTTATTGAAACAAATCAAAAACGATATCATCAACACACAATCAGCTAGGCATATAACAAGTTGGATTGAAGATTACAAATAATTGAGAAATAATAACCTGTCATACCCGACCTCACATGATTAGAACATAATATATATTGTGGAAAGCATGACTAGGCTCACCTTCTCTAGTTTCCAGTAAATGCTTGTCTGCTTGCCAGCAAATTGAAAACTAAGAATGAATTACAGCTGGCCATTCTTACAGAAAGAATCATTTGTGCACGAGTGAAATGAAAACATAAAACACAAAGCTACACTATTCCTGTAAAGTCTGCGTTACACGTTTCAGGCTTCAACCTCTTAACCCGCAGACTGTGTTTCATCTCTCTATGCTTCACCTTCTCCATCTTCATCATCACCCTCGTCTGCTAGTTTGGTGAGCTCAGCTTGGATCACAAGCTTAATAGATGACTTTCTTGTTGTGAGATCTGTGTCAAATCGCCGAGCTGCAATGTGGCCAGATTACTTTCAGGCAACCACAAATAAAATACAAACATGATCTCCAAATTACAATAACAGAATTTAAGGCAAATGTTGCTATTTCTTTTTATGCCTGGTACATCTTAAGAAATCTCCCAATCTAGACAAACCTTGACAGACCTATTGTCATTCAAGATGCGGTTCATTCTTACATGTGGACCACAAGGATCACTTTAATCACTGAAAAACAAACTACATATGCCTGCCTTTCTACAAATCTACTGTAAAATGGTAAAATTGTACATTATCTTGTCAATTTGTGGATGAAGCAAGCATGTTCGATCACAACTATAGAAACGAGACTAAGGGCTTGTTTATTTACTCGATCTGAGATGGCTCGCACTTTACATGCCATGTCAATTTGTCATAAGATTGCTTGTCATGGTATTTTCCAGATAAGAAGAAACACACTTTACTCAAACCAATGAAAGTAAAAAATACATACCAAGTAGCTTTAGAATATCAGTGAATGTAGCCTGCAAATAACAAATTAAAGATTAGTTCTGGACAATTATTACATATTGAAATACGGAGATGGAAAAAATGACATTAGAATTCAATAAGATTTCTTTGCAGGAAATGATAGTTGCCAAGTTTGATCGCTAAGATCTAGCTGGTAAAAATGACAACCGCAATAACTAGTCTTTTGTTTTGAACAATTAAGCAATCTTTCAAAACAGCAGAATATCATCAGTCACACGTTTGTATCCAGCATGCTGTGTTTGTGGCATTTCTAATTGCTTATTATTAGCCTGTCACATCAATAGGAAGCAATGATATCAGATCTTACCGTGTCGAAATCCACCTCCTTAAGAATTTCACATATCGCATCTCTAAGCTCATCATCACTTGGCATCAGTTTGTTCTCTTTAACTTTAGCCTTTTCCTTCCCTTTTCCAACTTGTTTACCTTAACAAGTAAAAGAAAAAAGATTTTCATACGTCAGTGTAAAGGAAAACAATAGCACCACACTTCAATTTCACAAGAGTAAGATAGTCATGATTAAATTCAAAGAAACTTCTATGATAGATTCAAAGGGTGAATTATAGCATTTACAGATATTATCATCTTCTGACCAAATAAACAACAGCAATCCATTTCCAAACGAGAACAATCAACTAAATAAATAATAGATCTAAAAAGGACATTACAGTCTGTAAAAGCCATAATTTAGCAGATTTTTCACTGCATTACCATTTCCATTTCACAAGAAAATGGCGTTGTGGCAATTATTTTCTGTTACTTTCCAATATTCCAGCTATTTCCATTTTTACCTGTTCCCTTTACTTTTTTTATATATCATCTTTTCAACTTTCACTACCTTTTCTACTTACCCACACCAAATTCTTAAAAAGTCTCATGATTTTGAACCTAAATAAAATATAAAAAAATTTCATTGCTTATTTTAAAGTGAAAATATTATAAACTACAAGTTTGGAAGGTTGACAAAATATCCCAACTCTTTTACATTATTTACAAATAATCTTGTTGAAACTTCATATTCAACTTGCAAATGTTTTTTAGTTATATAATTTTATACCTAACTGAAGATTTATAGTGGCATTGATGTTATTTTTAAATGATTTTCAAAAGTTTGGTTAGCATCTTAAGTTTTGCCAATATTTTTAAATTTATATTACCTTGAACTTTGATTTCTTAGATTTCTTTGTTACATTTTTTAATGCTTATATTGTACATGGATCTTGTTATTATTAAACTAATTTTCAATTTTATGGAGATGAATATTTTCTTACACAACTACAAGTTGCAATGAATATTATTTGTAGCATTATAATATGTAATTAAACCATTGGAAGTTTTGTTATCATGCTTATTTAGTAAAATTATTAAAAATATGTGATTTACTATAAATTTTCTAAGAGTTGCAAAAAGATTCTTAACCGCAACCATTATTTTATACCTGTATTAATGCAACCACATATTAAAACCATGATGAACAAACAAAAAGGAAATTTACCTGTGTTTTCCTTGGAGGTAGATTTCTTTGAAGGCAAGTGTTTCTCCTTTGATACCTTTTCAGTTTTCTTCATTGGGGAAACCTTTGGACTTGCATCACTATCCTCATCAGAAAGAATGTGTTTTGATGAAGATTTTTTAGGCGTTCTTTTCACTGATGGACTGGACTTATGGGAGACGGAGATTCTGGTTTTAGCTTTTCCATAAGGTGCTTTTTTTCTCAATGATGTAGCCGACCTCTTTTTGCATTTTCCAGAGTTTTCTTCAGATTCTTCTACAGATTCATTTTTCTCCTCACTTTCAGAATGTTCAGAGATTTCAGCATCAGATTTTTCTAGAGCACCATTTTCATTTTGCTCTTCTACATTTTCTTGTTCCTGTTCTTCTTCTTCTTCATCTTCCTCTGCTTTCTCTTCTTCTGACTCGTCTTCTGTATCAGATGTACTCTTTTCATCTCTCCTCTTTGAATTATCAGCAGCCTTTCTTCGACTCTGCAAAACAACCCACACCTTTTTAAAAAGGGAAAATAATATAAACACTCTAGAGGCACAAAGGGATTCAAGCTGTTGTAAAATTGTGCAACCTATCAGATTCTTAGAATTGCACAAACAGCAATTCACCAGCTTTTCAGCGAAAGGCTTTCACAAACAGATTACAAGATATGTATGTGACATGACACCAAATTTTAAGGAGCATCACAGTTGCACCCTCCCTCCTCCTCTCCCTCCCCCCAAGCATGTCCTTAGAGCCAACTGGTACACAATAGGTAACCTTGACATACACAACGACTCCATAATCTTGCAAAGCTTCTAGATGTGATTCCGCATTGACCGAAACAGCAAAGCACACTTACAACAAGAGAAATTATACCTTAGCTGAACGTTTCGATGGTGTGCTCCCAGATGTTGAACTTTTGGCCACTCTCTTGCGCTTTTTGCTCACTTTTTCCTGACAGCCAAATAAACATCAAAACTCAAATAGATGTCATGGCAAAGGAATTCAATTTGCAACACCCGAACTTCATAGGAATGGAGGATAAAGGTCAACAAACCTTCTCTATTTCAGCAAGCAAATCACTGGTTGTAGCATGGGGGACCACCAAAAAATCTAACAGCTTCGTAACAACATCTTCCTGTGCGTGCATTTTAAGACCACTGTAGTAGCATATTTAACTCAACTTAACAGAAAGAACAAGCCCTGGCATTTAGGGATAGGCCTCAATAGAAGAAAGAAACTACAATGGTGTTTGTAAAATCAACACCAATGCATCCCTCAAACAGCAGGATTTGTAGGTTCACATAATGCTAGATTGTTTGTGTGCATGCTCATGTGCACACAGAGACAGAAGCAATGTTGATTACAAAACCTAGAATTCACAAGGCTAAACCATGATTTTCTAATCAATGACAATTATATGGTTAATCAAATTACATATTAACAAAATTATACCATTAACAAAGTTAGAAATAACTTGGAAAAATCCCTTCCCCATGCACAGCATCAAGGAAGCAGTGTAGATATGTAAATTAACTGATTTATTTCCTCATAAATGGTGGATGAAGGAAATAATTGTCTGAGCTAGAGAGATCAGAAAATCATGGAGAGCAAGAATCAATCCTTGGACCACATGAGCTGAAACCTAACAAACAACAATTAGTTGATTAACTCACCTTCTTTGCAGTAACCTTGGTAATTGGTATGTCAAGCACATCACAAAATTCCAACAGCTTCTCTTTATTACACTTCTCAAATTTTTCTTTCACTTTACTCTTTTCTTTCCCCTATAATAATTATAGAAGACAATAGTGATCAGTGTTTCAGAAGACTAACATAGTACAAGGAACCGAGTTAATGACAGAGATAAACAAAATTCTTAAAACCCTTAACATTCTGCATTTAAAATTAGCACTTGTACAGAAAAAGAATAATCATCTATATCTCAAAGTGATTTTTTCACCTCATTTTGATGCCACACAAAACCAGAGAACCGGGATATATCACTCTTAATCTGCAATGCCTGCAAAAACAAGGAACTGAAATTGCATAAAGAAAGGATTGGAATACAATAAACCCCAGATGTTCCATTCCACAAACAATGAATAAGAACCCAGTTTATATTTGTGTTCAACATCCTCCAAATCAAACACAAGGGAAAGGTGAGAAAGACAAGATCACAGCAAGAGCAAATAAGAAATTAAAGAGCATTCGAATTACCTTTCCTCTCCTTCCAAAGAGAATTGTATGAAGCAGTTTGAATGTATCATCAGCCTTCCTTCTTGATAACTTGAACGCCACTGTAGAGAAAACATTTTCAGGGATCATTTCCATCACCCATTGCTCTGCATGGATATGTTCAACACACCCCCTATAAAATGAAAGATTTATGAAAGAGATATTCCCTTATTCTTCAACCACCCTCATAGACATGGTAACAACCATTCATGTAAGAAACAATTGCTACAAAGAGAAAAGAAAAGAAATACCATAGTTGACAAGTTTTGGAAAAAAATCACAAGGCTAAACCAAGAGGGAGGAGGGTGCATGGGAAAAGTAAATGATGAGAAAAGAATGTACTAAATATAAAAATAAGAAAAAGTCACGTTGCAACTTTTGGATCATGCGATCCAGAGTAAACCATAGTAGAACTCGGATGGCTACCATCCCCCTTGAATGCCATTCTAGATCGCATGATCCAAAAGAATGGCATTCAAGGGGCATGGTAGACATCCAGTTAACTCTGGTTTACACATTTAAAAGTCATATATTACACCACAAAATAAACGATATCCTGAGTTAGCACAAAATCTAACTATTTATTATAGAATCAGAAGTCAAAACTACCTCCAAATCAATATGTAGGTAAAAATATAGGAGCACTAATGAAAATTGGAGACAATTTATAATCAATTTACAACCCTCTAAGAGGAAGACAATAAAAAATCAAAACAGCTGAACACGCAGTTTAGCCTTCAGACATTAATTAAAATGTCAATAACAAATGTATTGACATAAATTGAGCACTTTTTAATATTACAATGAAAAGGCCTATAATCCCAATAGGATGAAACTCAGGTTAAAAAGAAATTGGATATCCAAGGTGCAATAGAATCAATACTGCACAGTGAACACTTTCAAGATCATCAACTTTCATTTAATATATTTGTTACACCAAAAAGAGCACATGCAAAACAATAAATTTTCTGACAGCGTCAAAATTGAAATTCAAGATAAGAAGGAATTCAGAAATAAAAGATGGACCATACCATTAGGTATATCTTTAAGTGGGATACCTCGGCCCTGCATTTTTAACATAAACGAAGTATAAATTAAATTCCCCATATGACATGCATACAAAATCTGTACACTGAAAATGCAATAAAAAAAGACCTTTTCAATCTGGAATTCTTTGACAGCATCTTTGTCAACAGTTGCCACCAGCCTTTCAACAGATTTTCTTTCACGCTGTGGCCTATCAAAAGTAGGAGTCCTTGGCTCCGGCTCCTTCTTCTCTTCTATTACCTTTTTCATTTCAGCTTTCCTCCCATCACTCTTCCTTTTCCCACGTTGCTTTGATCGTTCCCCGTCCACCTCCTCCAACTTTTCTTCTTTCTCCTTGGATCCACCATCCTTCTCCTCCGCCTCCTCTTTCTCCTTGGACACATCAACCTTCTCCTCCACCTCTTCTTTGGCTTCCTTCTCCTTTCCTTCCATCTCTTCATCTACTTTGGGTTTGATTTCTTCTTCCATTGCTTCAATTCTTCCTTCTTCTAACCCATCTTCTTTGTCTTTGCTTTCCCTTTCTTCAGTCACCTTGGGGTCTTCATCCATCCTTGCAATCTCAACTTTCTCGCTATCATTTTTATCTTCTTCCATTTCTTTTATTCCATCATTTTCCTCTGTTTTTTCAGTCATAACGTCATTGGAATTCTCTTTTGCAGGAGCACTAGTCCCATTTGCCGTTACCTCTGGAACTTTGGTCCCTTTTTCTTCCTCGCCCATTTGTTTAGCGTAGACAGAAAAAGGCTGCATTCAGGAGGGAAATCATATTGAATAAGAAGGTCACGATTAACAAGTACCAAATGAAGAAAGCCAAGAAAAGCACACAAGTCCGAATGCACATAGGGGAAATCGAAACATGGCACAATTTTAAAAAAGTAGGCAAATTCCATTTGAAAGAAGAAAAGTGGCAACTTTCCTCTGAAGGAAACAACGATAATAACACAAATTTAGAGAAAACCCAAAACACGAGATTTACAAAAATAAAAATAAAAAATCCAGTCGTATTGGTTTAAAAACCACAGATCTTTTAAATATATTTGTCGTATTGTTTTTTTTTTTAAATGGAAGTTGAAATTAAGCCAAAGTTACTTTCTTAAGCTCAATTAAGCAGAAATTCCAGGAATTCAAGCTCCGTAGTCTTTGTGAATTAAAGAAACAAAAAACCTAAATTAAAATATCGACAATTTCCCTTCATTTCCAGCACTTTCACAGAAACCAAAGGCAACATACAAATTCAATTACATGTCAGAACCAAACCCAAAAATCAAGAGTCAAACTTCACAAAAAAGAACCCTAAACAGCAGTTAAAAAGACACTCTCGCATAACAAGAAAGAGCAAAATTGACGAGTATTGTTCATAACAGACATGAAAATGAAGAGAATAGAAACTTACAGTGATTTATTATTACTCTAATTTGTTGATTCTATAGGATTGCTTAGCTTATAAAATTAAACTCCTTGACTTGGGACGCATTCTCCTTCGATTTCAAAATGGGTGTCTTGATTATTTTTTATTTATATCTCGGACTCAAAATCGGGATTTAAAATGTAGTTGAATGCCACCAAGGATGAAACTGTCAGATTCTGGAACTGATGGATGGATGGCTCTGATTCTATTATATCTTTTCAGTATATGGGATTTTACGGTCCTGATTTGATATTCAAATGCACACACTACGGTTGCCTTGGTTGAGGAGATGAGCCTGGGGAGACAAGACAGTTTTGTGTTTGTTTCGGAGAAGCATGCATAATTTTTGGCCTTTGTGATCATTTGGTTACAGGAGACAGGATATCATAAAATACGAGATAACATCAAGCGTGCTGCCGCGGTTTATAAAATAAATATATTTGATAATATTATAATAATAAATCAATATTAGATAAGTAATAAAAATTATAAGTAATAAAAATTAAAGGTATGATGGCGTAAATATTTCATGACGAAAAAAAAGTTATGTTGGTGATTCAAAACTTAGAGACCGAACAAAATAATTTGTAGTAATTTACAGTATTTTGTGAGGAAAGATACAGTGCTTTCGCCATATTATTTAGCTTTTCAGTTAATAAAAAGAAAAAAAAATTACAAAGCTAAATTCTCTACCAACTTAATATTAAAAAAAAACCAACAAAGATAATTTTGGAAGGAAAAAAACCATGAGAAAAAACATTGTAGCAATTGACAATGTTTTGTGAGGAAAACTATAACGTTTTTCCCAATAAAATAAAAGAAAAACCCATTTAGAGAAATATTGTAGCAATCCACAGTGTTTTGTGAGAAAAACTACAACTCTTTCCTCATATAATTTAGTTTTATTGTAATTATAATTCTTAACCAACTCAATATTAAAAAAAATCGACAAAGATAATTTTGAAAAAAATCATAAAAAAATCACATGGAAAAACACTGCAACAATTCACAGTGTTTTAAAGAAAAAAATTATAAAGCTAAATTCTTAATCAGCTCAATATTAAAAAAAATCGACAGAGACAATTTAAGAAAACAAATAACAAAACAAACACCAAAAAAAGGAAAAAAATCATGTTGGAAACACTGTAGCAATTCACAGTATTTTGTGATGAAAGCTACAGTGCTTCCCCACATGATTTAGCCTTATTTGTAATGACTTGTAATTGTAATTCACAAATAACTTAATATTAAAAAAATAAAATTGAAAAGGATAATTTGAAAAAAATTATAAAAAAAACCATGTGGGAAAAAACACTGTAGCAATGAACAGTAATTTTCAAAAAAAGTTACAGTGTTTTCCTCACATATTGTAACTGTAATTTTTAACCAGCTTAATATTAAAAAATAAAATAAAAAAAAGATAATTTTGGAGAAAAAAATCATGCGGAGAAACATTGTAGCAATCAACAATGTTTTAAAAAAAATTACAAAACCAAATTCTCAATCAGCTCAATATTAAAAAAAATCAGCAGATATAATTTTGAAAAATAAAGAAATAAAATAGAAAAACTAAGTGGAAAAACATCACAGCAATCCACAGTATTTTAAATAAAAAAATTACAAAGCAAAAATTTTAACCATGTCAATATTTAAAAGGTAAAATCAACAAAAATAATTTTGAAAAAAAATAAATGAAAAAAAAAAGAAAAAATAAGAAAGTTGAACAAAAAAATTTTTTTAAAAAAGAAAAAAAACGAAAAAAAAAAGAAAGGAAAAAGTAAAAAAAAAAAAAGGGAGAAGAATCATTGTGGACTACTGTTATAATCCACAGTGTTTTGTGTGTGGGGGAACAGTAAATCCCCCACACGGTTTAGTTATATGTATAATTGTAAATAACTGTTTTGCTATTACATTATGTTTTTCTATTTTTAAAATAAAATTTTTTCTAAAGATTTTTTTTTCATATTACTTTCTAACATATTTTTTCAAGAAAAATATATAATTTAAAGAATCCTCTTAATTTTTTTCATGATAAAATTTTAAAAAAAAATTATATTTTTTTATTGTTAAAGCGACCTAATAAAAGAAAAAATATATACACACACACAAACATGGATATCATCACTTTTTATCACCCATCATTTTTGTATATCAACTCTAGATTCTTAGAAGAATGTCTAACATATTTTTTCAAGAAAAATATATAATTTAAAGAATCCTCTTAATTTTTTTCATGATGAAATTTTAAAAAAAATTACATTTTTTTATTGTTAAAGCAACCTAATAAAAGAAAAAAATATACACACACACACAAACATGGATATCATCACTTTTTATCACCCATCATTTTTGTATATCAACTCTAGATTCGCAGAAGAATCTTTTTCTTCCAACACAATAGATTTTGGAAGAATTTTTAAAATACCTCTTGTCATTAACATTCCATATCATACCAACCCTCTTAGACACTCTACATTAGACATCTCTTCTACAAGTTTCCAACATGCAGATTATGCTACGAATATACCAAAATCATTGTATACCAACACTGAACAACAATCCCCTCTAACATCTCCAACCTTCTCAATAGTCATTGAAAACATCCAAAATAAGCTGAATGTTTTGACTTTAGAACAATCTAGACAACTTATTTTAAAAATGATTTTTACAATGACAAAAATTCAGATAAATGGACTTAGTTTTTCAAAAATTTCCTCCAACAAAGAAAAAATATCCAAAAACAATTTTATGATTATATTGCATTACATAAAATACAAATATTATTCTTTGATTGGTTCAAATTACATTATGCATCTGAACATCATATTGTATATCCATTTGCATCCATCAAACATGCATGTCCTATCACAACCCGTTCAAAAACACCAATATGGAACCTCACAAGTGGACCATTAGTTGAGTCTGAACATCCACCCTTAAAAAATATTCAAATTACCCATAACAACTAGACTGTAGATGACACCCTACTCCCTACAAAATACTCGGTGATGACACCCTTTCAAACACCAAACACATCATCCACCAAAATAACTTTATAAACACCAACCTCAAAACCTTAGGTAAACAGCTTATTAGACTGGAAAAACAAATACAAAGAACCATTACCAGTTCGATTGATACCAAAATCTCAGTCGACCTAAAACTAAAAAACTTGGTCTTCAAACCTTGCCAAGTTACCAAAACAAGCCAAAAACAAATCCAAGAAAATCAAACAGATTTCTTCAAAGCCATTAAAACACACTTACAACACCTTGACAGTTCATCTCTAACTGTCCCAGACACACCACAAACAACCAACCCATTTACATCCACAAATCAAGTCAATACACTCCAAAATAGCTCTATACAAACTTTTGATGAAGATGCTTTTCAAGAACCGTATTTTGAGTTAAACAAACTCACTTGTCAAGGTCCCAAAACCATCATTGCCCCGGACATATCCCTACTTTCTAAACCACCTATCCTCAACCAACATAAATACAATGCCTTCTCCCTCTATGAATGGAACATAGATGGAATATCTGAGTACAACATCCTAAACACTCTTCAATAAATGACTATGGTAGCTAACGCTTACAAAACCCAAATAGAAATCCCTGATAAAGCCATAGCCGAACTTCGTATCGCTTGTTTATCTAACCAGTAAAAAGAATGGTGGGATTACCATCTCACCGAAATTGACCACCTACATATCCTAAATTCCTTCCAAACATATGAAGACCAAACACCTTTCCTTGACCCATTAGGAAACACTATCCCAGATGTTGTGTCAACACTTATCCTCACAATCTCCTTACATTTTGTCGAAGACCCTTCACATTTGAAAGATAAAAATGCTGAACTTCTTTCCAACCTTAGATGTAAGAAGCTTAGTGATTTTCAATGGTACAAAAACACATTCCTCACTCGCATCATGTTTAGAGAGGATTCAAACTAGCCCTTTTGGAAAGAAAAATTCCTTGCAGGCTTACCTATTCTCTTAGGAGAAAAGGTCAGAAACAAAATCAAGGACACCTTTACAAAAAAAACCATACCGTATGACCAACTTACATATAGTGAACTTGTGAGTTTCACCCAAAAAGAAAGTCTTAAGATCTGTCAAGATCTTAAACTCCAAAAACACTTGAAGTGGGAAATGAAACGTACCAAGCAAGAACTTGGTAGTTTCTGTCATCAGTTTGACCTTTCCACTAAAAAGCCCTCTTGCAATGGAAATTGTTCAAAACCCAAGACCAAGCCTCCCTACAAAAGATCATCCCACAAATATCGTAAACAATTTTACTCTAAACTAGAATAACGTACTATAAAAAAAAAACCCTATAAAAAGTTTAACAACAATCACAAACCCTCTCAAACTAAACCTAAAAAACCCTTTGACCTTAAAACCATTACCTGCTACAAATGTGGATAGAAAAGACATACGTCTCGTTTCTGCAAAAATCAATACCAAACTCTATGAACTCCAAATCAATGAAGACATCATAAACCAAATACAAAACCTCTATATTGAAGCCTCAAATAAAGACTCCTCTCCTTCAGACACTTCTGAAGAAAACTTTCAAATTGATGAATTAGCCACTTCCAATTCTAATTCAGACACCTCTACAAACTCTAAAAAACTTAATGTCTTAACTAGAGATCAAGAATTCATTCTTGAAGCTATCAAAAGACTTGATGACCCACGGCTAGAAAAAACTATTTAGACAAACTGTTGAATAACTTCAACAAACCTGAAACCTCTCTGTCTCAACCTTCAAGCCATCATGTCTTACCTACAACTAGCACAAACACTTATGACCTTATAAAAATTCTCGGTAGAAAGAAATCCAAAACCTCAGTTACCATCCCAAAACTACATTTTGAGATCAAAACCCTCAAATCTGAGTTACAAATCTTGAAACAAGCTCAACAAAAAGACTCTACCATCTTACAACATCTTCTGTCCAACATTAAGAACCAGTCTGAGTCTGAACCAGAAGACCATGCTGATGAGTCTCATGCAGTATATCATGCACTTACAAACATTGAGCATATTCTTGATGATTTCTTAAATGTGTTAACCCAAATATCTTCCAAAATATATTTGATCAAAATTACCTTAGTCTTTTCAGACGATTTCAAACTAGATATTATTATCTTATTTGACATAGGTGTAGATTTAAACTGCATCAAAGAAGACGTAGTTCCAAAACAATTTTTACAAACTACCTCTGGAAAATTTTCTGCTGCTAATAATTCAAAATTGCATATTGCAGGCAAAACTCAAACCTCTGTTTTCAACAAAGACATTTCTCTTAAAACATTTTTTGTAGTTACAAAAGATATAAATTATACCATCATTCTTGGCACTTCATTCATCAATATGATTACCCCATACAAAGCATATCATGATTATATTACCTTCAAAATCAATAGCATCAAACTTGTTTTTCCATTCTTAGAAAAATCTAAGACTAGGAATTTAAATTTGATTAAAGCATGCTCTATACATACCTATCATATTAATACATTGATTCATGGAAAACAATTTCATTTACATTATTTACAAAACCATGTTTCCTTTTGTCGTATCGACAAACAATTACAAAAATCTGTTTTACAAAAAAAGATCATTGATTTACAAAGTAAGATTGAACAACAAATCTGTTCAGACTTACCCAAAGCTTTTTGGAAAAGAAAACAACATGTTATTGATCTTTTTTATGAGGATACTTTTTCAGAAAAATATATACCTACAAAAGCAAGACCTATTCAAATGAATGTTGATCTCGAACAACATTCCCGACTTGAAATCTAAGATCTTGAGTCTAAAGGTCTTATTCAAAAGTTCAGATCACCATGGTCGTGTGCGTGTGTGTATATATATATATATATATATATATTCACACACGTAATATTAATTGTATACTACTTTAGCTTCAAAAGTTCTTTACAAGGCTAGAAAGAACTTTACAAATGATATAATTGTGCCTTTATATTTAGGAAAATCATGAAAAAACTAAAAGACTAGTTGGTTACTTCCACCACATACATGCTTGGTTTAAAGATCCATTATCTTCATGGTACAATTCAAGAAAGAGTGGAATTAGAAATTTCAGATTATAACGTAATTGGGTCTACTGTCTAGTTTTACAACAACAATCATAATTCTCAATCCAATAATTGATCGGGCAAAAACCTTACCCAGAGTTTCCCAGAATATTGTTCTATGTTGGAGTAAATTTTTAGGTCAATTGGAATTCAAGAAGGTCTTGCGAAATAAGTCAGAATTGGTTGAATGAATTTTGTTATTTACTTTCTTTTGACTTGTGAACTTCTTACTTGGCAAGGATTCTTTTTTTAAAAGGATGTGACAGTTTGTTATGAGAATTTCCTAGTTTTACAAAGATATTAAATGAGTTGCAACATAATTTTTAAGTGTGGTAAGAATTCATTAATGTTTTAAATCATTTTCTTACAATGATTTCTTATTTATCCTAGCTACACAAAGAAAGAATGGTTGATGGTATTTTGAGGAGTTTAATGATAAATTAATTAGCTTTTTTAGGGGAGTTTTTTTAACCCTATAACGAAGGTTAAAGGGAGGTAATAAGGGTTTTCATGTTTTGAGAGAATTATTTAAAGTTACAATTTATTATCCTAGACGAATAAAAAAACTAAAGGAGAGACAACTTTAACGATCAATTTCCTAGCTTATTTTAGGTATCTAAAAGTGGTAACAAAGATCCTAGTGTTTCTAGGATGAAAATTCCATTCATGACATTATTTAAACTAGTAAATTTATCTATCTTAGGTTATTTTGTTTAATTAGGTGCAATAACTTTAGTTCATGAGTTAAATTTTTTGTTTTTATTATTTTCTTCATATTTGGGCTTAGTTAACATACTTTAGGTTTATTGTGAGTAGGTAAATGCTAGCCCACAAGTTTTGGGTCCATCAGGGTTACTAGTTGAACTATTATTTAAGGTTTTGTAACCTGAAATCTTCAATAACCATGAATTTATGAAATAATCTTGTGTCTTGCGTAATATAACACGTTTTCTTTGCTAGGACAAAGAACAAATTTGACTTACGAAAGGAAGTTGATCAGGAATGATTGATTCTTTATCAGTCTGGAATTTCTTCTTCCTGGGTCGATGCCCGAGCTGAGTAGGCTTCTACAACCCAATCTCATAATAAGCAAATAGGGTAGATTAACTAGCTTCATGGAGTCTTCCTTATACTTCTTGTTCGTGAATTGATATTCGTTGGATGGATGTTTTTTATTCTAATAATGTTGGTGTCTCGAGACAGGTTTTCATGGTGTCACACCATGGTTGTTAAAATCACGATTCAAGTCGTAAAATCGTACGTTTTTACGAGTTAATATAGACTTTACGTGCCAAATCGTTCATAAAAATCGAAAATGAGTAAAATCAGGTAAAAAACAGTTAAAATCGTTAAAATCGGGTGAAATCGCCTAAAATCGCGAGTTCACCACCGATTGAACGAGTTTGCCCGCAGGAGAACAAAATTCAGTGTAGTTGCCACGTGTCACCCTCCTATTAGATTGAACAAATCAAAGGCAAAGTAACTGTGAGTCTGTGACTCACCGAATAAGTCTTCTCTCTTCAGTCTTCTCTTCAGTGACATAATGAGAACAACGTCTGAACTCTGAATATTAAATCCCTAATTTCCTTTTCAAAGGGCTTCGCTTTCTCCAGGGAAGAGGCTTTTTGGAGTGAAGCTTTCACCTGCTGTCTCGAACTCTGCTGGAAAGAAGAAGATTGCAAATATTGTCGCTGGGATTTCAAAAGTTTCGGAAGCGCTGGTTGGGTCTGCAAAGAGTAGTAGGAAGAATTGG
>Ga0325411_1004500_pt1 | contig 15619 bp, 8 predicted proteins | sample PopdelMetagenome_13_FD_206181 | JGI IMG/M metagenome (GOLD analysis project Ga0325411, IMG submission 206181) | Populus deltoides microbial communities from Bellville, Georgia, United States - Xylem-PdIQD-R4 | ecosystem: Host-associated > Plants > Phyllosphere > Stem > Wood/Secondary xylem... | reverse complement strand
TGGTGAAGTACTTTGGAGTGCCTTCAGACATTGTAAGCGATCGCGATGTGCGATTCACAGGCAGATTCTGGACAGCGTTGTTCAACATGATGGGAACAAGGCTGAAGTTTTCGACTGCCAACCATCCGCAAACTGATGGGCAGACGGAAAGGATAAATGCTTTGCTGGAGGAGTATTTGAGACACTACGTGACAGCGATGCAGCGAAACTAGTTGGAGTTGCTGGATAGTGCACAGTTTTGCTATAATCTTCAGAAATCCTCAGCAACAGAAGCAAGTCCGTTTGAGCTGGTTTTGGGAGCAAAACCCCAAACTCCTGCCGAGATTGCAGTGCAGATATCGGGTGGGAAGAGTCCAACGGCATACAGGTTTGCGATGGAGCGGCAGGAACTGTTTAAGCAAGCCCAAGATAGCTTGCGTAAGGCAAGAAAAAGAATGCTCAAATACGCCAATCAAAAGCGAAGACTGCTGGAATTCAGCGTGGGCGACAAGGTGTTGCTCAAGTTAACTCCGCAAATTTAGAAGAAAATTGTGGGGATGACGAAGCACCGAGGGTTGGTGCCAAGGTATGATGGACCTTTCGAGGTCATCGAAAAGGTAGGGGTTGTCGCATACAGATTGAAGCTGCCCAAACGACTGAAGCTTCATCCTACTTTTCATGTAAGTTATTTACGACCTTTTTATGAAGACAATGAGGATCCGAAAAGAAGTAAGTCGCAACAGGCTCCTCCTATGATTCACAAGCAATTTGACAATGGTATCGTCAAAATCATGGATCATCGTCGACTTGGCCAACATAAAAAGAATCGGCGAACAGAATTCTTGGTAAAATGGAAGAAAAATGAGGAGGTTTCGTGGGAGAAGGATACAGATTTGTGGAGTTTGAGGATCAAGTGCAAGACTACTTCACGTCTATTCCGACGAGGACGTCGAACTCTTCTAGTGGGGGTGGTTTGTTAGAGCTCTAGGCGCTGGGACGCGCCAATGAAAGCACACTGCCTAGAATTCGACAGCGATGGACAGCGGCAGCCTTGCGTAGGCAGAAACGAATTCGGCAGGCAGCATGCAATGGTCTATGCGAGTCTTTGAGCTTGCGACTTGGCATGGACGTGGGGGCTTAGATAATGAACCTTCTAAGTCAGCAGCTGACGCAGCAGAACAGGTAGCTGGGATTGCCTTGTGGACAGGCAGAACGTGGGTGAAGTGGCAGCTTCATGGGGGCAGGATGTGGGTGAAGTGGCAGCATCATGGGGGCAGGACGTGGGAGCATAACTGGGGTGCTCTCCAAGTTGCTGAGATCGTGGGATCATGCCCCATCACTTGCTGGAAAATAAGCCACTAAGATCATGGAGATCATGGGGGAGAAAGTGCCCCGCTATGTCCTGAAAAATAGGAGATCATGGTTGAGCCCTGCAGCTCATATGTTTGTGTATAAATAGGCTGCCAAGCCTCTGTTGTGTAGCATGCAATTTATGTGCATAGCACACACACTCTTTATTGTGTAATCCTTTGTTGACGAGATAAATAAAGGTTGAGAAGTATTCTTGTAAAGTTCGGTGTGCTTGCTTGTGTTTATTCTTTGTTTACGACGAGGTAATTGTGAGAATCTCTTTGGGTGAGCGAAACACATAGTCATAGGGAAACACGAGTGAAAAGGTGAGGCAAGGCTGAGTCTAGTCAGGACTAGACTACCGCATTGGGTTGAATTTCGGGGTGAAAAATTTAACCCCGTGACAGGAGCCATATTGTACAGAAAGTTCAACACGAGATTCAGCAGGTAAATTTGTTGGCATGTTTTGCTTTATTATTTTTAATTTGAGAACCCCAGGGCCATTTTTTTTTTTCGTGGATTTGGATTCAAATGACATGGTCTGAAACAAATGAGTGTTGTGTAGAAGGCAATTGAAGGCACTAAGACAGTGTATGTATCATTGATTCATAATGGCATCTTGGGGATGGTAGTTTCTTTGTTCCGCTTGATGTCCCGCTATCAAGATGGTTAAAGAGGAAGTTGAACTTGCTTTCTTATTTCTGTGCTTGACATCTTCCATCTCTAGTCCACCTGAAGTCAGTTTTCCAATCCTAGAGGAAGGCTAACCTATATGTACACTAAGGATTTATTAACAGCATTTGGGAGGTCTACTACTGGTGGGCAGACAACTAGGGGAAGTGGGAATCAACTGTTGATCAGGGCCCGTCTGGTGAAATGGATATGGTGGGGGTGAGGCAGATAATCAGGTTTGTTAATTATCTGGTTTATGGCCACTGTTGTGCAAGGCCATAAACCAGGTTTTCAACTCTTCTTCTTCATCAACCAATCAGTTACGTTCTGCTATTTTTTATTGCTTAGATGATGCAACCTTTTTCTCTCTTCCTCCTTCCCTGAACCAAGGTTAAGCTCTCTCCCCTCCCTTTCAATCTCTTTCCTTGTTTGTTCTCCCTTTATCATCTTATTAGGGAAAGTCAACATTTTTCTACGAAGTTTTTCCACTACTTCATGTAATCACAAATTTCATTTCTCTACTCTTTACTCCTTTCTTTTTTTTAATGCGTTCCTTCTATTTTTATTGAGTTTATATGGTCCTTTTACTCAATTTTTTTTATGTGATTTTACCATTTGGAATTTTGATTATTTTGAGTTGAATTTTTTGTCAAATAACTTTTTTTTCCAAGATTTTGAGTTCCAGATTTCTAGACATTTTGATGATATTTTAAGATTTTTGAAATAATTTTTTTTCATGCTCAGAATTTATATTATTTTGATTTTTGAATTTTTGTATATGTTTTCCAAATTAATTAAGCTTTATCTAGATTTTCGCCCCATATGGCAACAGTGAACAATAAATTGAACAGGCAACCCAGCAGAGATGCCACGTTAAGATGTTGAGTGGAGTGGAGGGGCGTATAAATCCAAATAAAAAATAAAAAACAATTACTAGATTAAGAAGTAGAGGGATGAGCCTTTTTTGTTAACCCGACATCACATTAAAAGAAGCTAAATTGCTTTAGATAACATTAGTAGTGTGACCATGCTTTGCAGCTTGTTGGATTATATGTTTTTGGCAAAAAATAAAAAAATAAATATATAAGCTCTTTAAATTTTTATTTTTTTTAATTTTAATTATAAATTAAAAGGCTTATAAAACTATTTGTGTCAATAAATACAAAAAAATAAAGTGTTAGCACGTTTATTCAATTCGTCCAATTCGTCTAATTGCAAGTTGAATAATTTTTTTTCCAACGCAAAAGAATTAATGTGTAGATATTATTAACGTATTTTTTTAACATCAAGTAAAAAATATAATCACGGATCACAAAGTAATAAAAATATGTAAGATTTCAAACTAATTTTTTAACATAGCTGAAAAATAAACAATGTTACAATTGCTATAATGAAACATCATTTTTTTAATCTGTGTAGAATAAATTTTCAAAAACAAAAAGTGTAAAGAAAAAAATTAAAAAACATATTACAAAAGAACAAAAAATGATATAAATATGCCAAGTGTAAAGAATAAAAAAAAATTCCAAAAAAAAGTGTAAAGAAAAAAAACTAAGAAACATTAAAATCATGAATTTGGTATGTAGGTTATAAATTAAAAAAAAGCAATAGTAGGTATTCAGGCGGCTCTAATGTATTTTTTTTTACATGAAAAGTTAAAGGTTTCATTTAAAAAGTTTATACAATTATCTAACTAAATAAATCGATAATCATTTATGTAAATAAAAACAATTGTTAACAATAATCAAGAAAAAAATTATAAAGACGAGATATTTACTCAATTATGTTTACTAAATTTTTTATTTAAATAAATAAAAGATAAACTCATCGTAAAAAACTCATGCTTAAATGATAAATACAAACAAAAATAACTGAATAAACCCAACCATAAAAAAATATTAAAAAGACCGAACACATCAAAAAAATATAAGAAATGAATACTTGTTGATATGATGGAAACACACACACACACACACATATATATATATAATCCTTGAGTGAACCTCGCCAACCCAAGTGAACAAATCAAAATATAATCCAAGACATAAAATTGGGATGGCCCCATAAATAACAAAGCAAAAAAAGTATTGCCAAAAACAATATTTGAAAAAAAAATGTTTAAAAAAAGATCAAAATTAACCCGGGTTAATCTTTCATATTTATAACTCAAGTCATGAGACCACGGTGACTCCATTAAAAGCAAACATGAAAAAATAAAGAAGCAAAAATCTAAACTAAACAAATATTGAGGGATAAAATTAAGGGGGAGAATCAATAAAAAAAAAACAACACAAAACAAAATAAATAGCAATTAAAAGAATTAGGACTAAATTCAACATAAAAACCAACTGAAATTAAATGTTAAAGGAAAAATTTTAATGAAATTAAATGTTTAGGGATGAAATTGAAAAAAAAACAAATCAATTAAGAAAATAATTTAAAAAATAACAATATTGACACCAAACTTGACATAAAAATTCAATGAAAAGAAATGATCAAGGATGGAAATGAAGAAAAAAAAATAAATCAAGAAAATAATTGAAAACTAAAAAATAGCAATTAAAAGAATGAGGGCTAAATTTGATAACAAAAAAAAACTAACAAAATCAAAAAACAAGGTATGAAATCAAAAATAAAAACCAATTAGAAACAATTAACTTAATAAAACAATTGTAATTAAGAGAAGAATGTCTGATCAAAAGAAAAAATAAATAGAAGGATTGATATAATGTTTTGCATGGCTAGCACATAATTTGAGGAAGAAAGACAAAGAAAAGAAAGAAAAGCCAATTTGAACCAAATTAGACCTCACTATATACACGCACCACCTAGAAAAGAAGATGACGTCGAGATACATCAAATGATGCCACAGAAGCATGATTTCAACCACCGTTATTAGTTGCACGCGTCACTGGAAAGCGGCAGAGCGTGTAATGCGTGCGAGGCACGCGTCAATAACCTTCACTATATTTGTACAAAATAAAAAGTGCCCTTGTGACTAAACAATAATAAAAAAAAAAAAAAACCCTTAAAAAATTATAACCTAACCCTTAAACCAATGCTAAAAAACTTGAATGGCAAGGATAATAGAATAATTCAATTGCTCATAACATTATGAAAAAACAAAAATGTTCCTAGACTAAATAACAATAATAAATCCAATGACTCCAAAATCATAATTATTGATATTCTAAATTTGTCCATCTTATTTCTTTCCCTCTTCTTTTATATTTGATTTCTTTCTCTCTTTTCTAGATATTAAAGGGCTAAAACACAAAAAAAAAAAAAAATTATGAACCAAAACATAAAAAGCTAAAAAAAAAAGGGATCAAATATGAAAAAATAGAACTTGAAGGAACAATTTATGCATTTATACACCATTTGAACAACAAACGGGTGAAAAGGTTTAGCTTTTTTAAAATTTCAATTTGATACTTAATTTTTTAATTTTAATTTAAAGAATAACATAAAATTAATTTTTGTAGATTAGTCTCTTATTTGATGAAAATAACAACATATAAAACTATATCAACATAACTTGTAAGGACTTAGTTAAAAATAAATGAAATTTAGTGATCAAAATGAAAAGAAATAAAAATTTAAGGGGAAAAAAAAAGAAAAACACTTATTATTTATTGGCAGTCCAAATTTGACCACCCGAAAACTTTCCCTCTCCTCTTTTTATTGAGGCAACTTTCTCTCTCTTCTTTAAATATCGAGGGATTAAAATGAAAAAATAAAATAAAATTGTGGACTGAAACATAAAAAGCCTAAAGGGAAGGGACCAAATATGAAAAAAGTAAAACTTGAGGGATCAAATTGAACATTTCTGCACCCTTTGAACAATAAACAAATGAAAAGGTTTAGATTCTCTTAAAAGTCAATTTTGGTCCTTGATATTTCAATTTTAGTCTTAAGAATAACATAAGATTAATTTTGTAAAATTGGTCTCTAATTCAATGTTAGATGAGTGCACGACAAATCAAACACGAGAGAACATGCAATATGATGCCGATAATAACAAATAAAACCATGCCAACATAAGTTTTAAAGATTTAATTAAAAATAAATGAAGTTTAGTGATTAAATAAAAGGAGATAAAAGTTTTGAGGGAAAGAATCGGAAAAAAAAAACTACTCATCCGCAGCATATGAGCAACATTTTTCTAAAATCTTTCTGTGTTATTTATTAATGCTAATGCTAATGCTAATGCTAATGCTAATAATAAGGCGAAATCAATTAAATGGTCATGCGAGGCATAAAATAGCTTGAGCTACAATTTCAGCCAGCCGGAGACTCAACAAAAGAAAGCCACGGCGAAGAACATCTCACATACGCTGGAGGGAAAATGAGATAAAAGTGGCTTCTTCTTTCTTTTTTTTCTTTTTTTATCATATTGGAGCTTCACAGTTCACAGGGCAAAGCGCAAGTCCAATCAATGTTTGCTTGAGGCATTGCGCAAGCCAGGAGGGAAAAAGGACAGCCCCCCTTCCCCTACCCAAAATCTAAAAGTAAAGGGCCTCTGAGAGGGTTGTTGGATTGCCAACCCTACATCTTATCGCTACTATTATTGATGATAGTGCCCTTCCTTGTCACCTTTCCATCCCTCAGGAAAGTCCAATCTGCACTCAATGCCCCACAACATGCATCGCAGAAACTCAAACCTGTAATCCCACCATTATTCAGTGTCCCACAAGAAAAAGAAAAGGAAAGGGAAGCCCTTTTTCTCCTCTCCTTTCCCTTTCACTTGTTGAACATCGTCCTATGCAGAAACTGATAAAATTAGGTTATATGGATGAGGAAGTCAGGGATGGCACGTGCTTCACTAGTCAAATTCTTGCCGACAATTTACTGTGCTTTTCTCAAGTTTAAACACTTCGACAACAGTTTGATAATCTCAGATAACCTACCCCACTGCGTACGCCGGACAGCTAACAGTTCCCTCATGGACCTTTCATTATCCGGTGGCTATAACACAGAGCTGAGGTGGGTTTGGCTGAGGCACGTGACGGTATCAGCACCTACAAGATGAGCTGCTAGTCATCTCCCTATCACGACAGAAAAGTCCAAGCTACAACACAGAAAAATCACGTCCATTCTACAGTAAAATTGAGCTCATAATAAATGGACTGCAAGATAACAAAAGCAGACAGCTGAGCTTACAAATATATTTGTCTCCTATTATCAACTGTTGGCATTCAAATTTCAATAGCTTAGAAACGAGGAACATTATCTTCTAGTTACAATAATAGCTTAGAAACGAGGAACATTATCTTCTAGTTACAATAATAGCTTTAGAAACTAGGTGCAGTATCTTCTAATCACATTACAACAATAGCTTACATTAAAACTTAAGCTAGATTAGGCTTGCCCTTTCACTTCTGAAACTGAAAGATTTGGAAGGAATGCTAATATTACAGAAGAGATTGTGGTATCTTAACTGCTTAAATTTCTCGGCAGTCCAAAGACCCCACAGAAGTTATAGCATTGCTCAAATTTTGTGAATCCTGCCGGTTTGCATAGTCATCACAGCTGCCATTGGAAAGCCTCTGAATTGGGACACTGTTCAGAAGCTCTAAACCTCGTTTGCCCATTTGCTGTACTTCTTGCGGTGAGAGTATTTTGATGCACCACACGCTGTTTACAAATTCCCTGTGATAAGAAGGTAACAAAATTGATTGGAATTTGGCTGGTTAGACAGGAAAACGTTGGATAGAAATTCCCACATGAAGGGCATATTCAGCATGCGTATGTATTCATTTCATGATGGTCATATACACAGAACAAAATCTGACCTTTCAAAGTTTGTTCACGATGATATGAGACATTTTCTTCTTGTTCTTCTCCTCTTTGAAATATTTCACAATTATCATTGCTAAAACTTTTAGATTAGATGCTTTCAATGATTTTAGTTTTGTTTTGTTTTAGGAAAACTAACAAAGAAATTTTGCATGTATCAGACCACTTAGCCAAAAGTAAAAGTGAGAAACTCACGGCCAGGGGCCATCACCAAGAAGAAGAACATCATTCTCCCGGTCGATGAATACAAGCTGCCAGCCTGATCTCAGGGGGTCCTCCAGTTGGCCTTCAAGGCCAAACATGAATGCAAGCTCACTTCGCAACTCATTGTAGTTGCTGAATTTGGTTATATCCAGTGACCTACCAAAGGACCCTGACTTGTAAACCTGTAAACAATTAAACTGTCAACATCCATGATAGCACTTGCTTGAGGCTTCTAGAAGATTGCATTCATAATGGAGATACAATTGAATCTAAGAACACACTAAAAATATGAAAGCTAAACATACAAGTGTTCCATACATCCCACCACAAAGCATCAGGAAACGAAAATCAACTAAAATCAGAAAATGGGAAGTTACCTTAACAAAGGTTCTAGATGGTGGATTTCCTTGGCCCACATTTTCCATGGACTGGAGGAAACCTGATTCATCAATGCAACTTGAAGGTGCCATTGCTGGATTAAGAGAGAAATTGGTGCCTGCAATACTCATGTAATTAGAAGAGAAAGGTACAGTTGTTGAATCACTATCACTTCCAACTCCCCTGAGGCTTGACAATCCATTCTGCATTAGAAGAGAAGAGGGCTCTATATTGACACCAAATAGAAGATGGCTTTGTGGATCAGTGCCACCATCCTGCTCTGTTGGACATTCTCTGCCAGGAAAGGGCGGCCAGGAAACAGAGCTAGGAGAGATGCTTGTCTGAGGTGGCCCCAGCTGCTCCACTTGGCTCATCATGCATTGAGGAGCTACAGAGGAGATAAGAGGTTCAACAGCAGCTCGCTTTGAGGGCCAGCCAGAGGATGTTATCAAGGGGTTTGTTCTAGGAAAATTGAACAAATGAGATGATTCGTCCTGGGGAAATGAGCCCAAAAGACTTTGCAGGGGAGAAACAACAGGGCTTGTCACGAGGTTCCCATTTGAGTCAGAAAAACTGTGTTGCTGACACAGTGAAATTGCTTGCAATGGTGGCGTCAGGGATTGAGTAGCTGAAGCATATTGAGATATTGCAGAGACAACATTTGGGATCTGTTGGTCAGCCAGATGCTGTTGTTGCAGAAGTGGCTGCTGCTGCTGCTCTGGACTGTCAAGTGAGTGCTGATGCTGCAGTTGTTGATGAATAAGGTGTGACCGAGTTGGAGTCTGAGACTGAGGCTGAGACTGATGTTTATTTTCTTGAACACCTTGAAGAAAGGCCTGTTGAGAAGGAGACTGCTGCAACATAAGCGGCTGCATTAAAGCAGCATTCCTGATTGGGAGATTCTGGTGTTGCTGGAATTGCAAAAGGGATGCAGCTGATGATTTAGAAGGATCAAGAGCCCTCATCTCCTGAAACGCAGCAGCAGCCATAGTTTGGTAGACATCATTTTGCAAACCTAGCATGGAAGCATCAACTCTTGGCTGCATCCATGGTGCAACACCCATTCCCTGAAGGTTCAGAGATTGAATTCCTCGGTCTCCATCTCCTCTTAGCCACATAAGAGAAGAGTTCATTCCCAGATCATCATCCTTGATGCCTAAATCCAATAGACAAGGCAAAGTAAAGTGAAAGGTTAAAAAATGAAAGAGAAGAAAAATCATGAAGTACTTTAAAATTAGAGTTTATATGATAGAACCATCCATCAAAGCCCTTAAGATGGTGTAGAGAAGCTTGCCGTGGAAAGAGGATAGTCCTGGTGTCCATGGCCGCTTGAGCCTTAGGGGAAATGGAGATGGATACATTGGGAAAGTTGTTAGTGGTTCAATCTCCCATAGAGAAACTCTTGGTTGCCTCTCCCCAGCTGTAGACTCATCCCAGCCAACCTGCATTCACATTCTCTATCAGTATTAAGATGCAGTCTTGGAGAACACAGCAAGTAAATCTTTGAAAGCAGATTTGGCAAGAGAAAACTTCTTCTTGCACTGTGCTTTTATTTTATTAAAAAATAAATAGTATCAGTGTCACTGATTGTCAGCGCATACCTTGACTGAGCGCCAAAGTGAATTTGGCCATCTAGCAACATCTAAGTCACTTATGCCAGTTATCGTACCCATGTACCTGGATAATAAACAACTGTCAGATGTCTTCATTGAAACAAAAACAAAATGCATCTTCAAAAGAATTCATAGCAATAAGAAAGAAAACAAAAGAATAGAAGAAGAGAGCTAGAAATTACAGAGCCTGTTATTGATCAACTGTGATGTGACAAATCATGGTAAGAGAGAGACATATAATGTCTTCTCACTCTAATCAATTGTAATGTGACAATAAACCATCTAATGAAATACCAGGCAAAGATTTGTTATGTTGTGGATCTGCTGTCACACTTAGGCAATAATCAGTTACAGGACTTTTCTCACTCCAGTGGCCAACAAAATGTCAAGAAAATGAAACCCAATCACACAATAATCATAACTATCATATGTGAATATGCCAAAAAAAGTTTGGAGCCTACCGACGGACACTTGATTCTTCAGTTTCAAACAGCATCCTAAAGCGCATGCCAACAGACACTCGAGTATAATAAACAGCTTTAAGATATTTAGCCATCGGTATGATGAATTCTGATGGACTAGCCCTGAATAAGAGAGGTGACAAAAAATTTAGAGGGCGGATAAGTAATTTAAAATTTCCTTTCACTTGCACAATCATACCTTGGATTGTAAAATATTGTAAAACGGCTATTTGTTGCAGCTGCATGAGCTGCAGCAGCAAGAAGGCCCAAGTGCATGCTATCGCTAGATAAGACTGATGAAGGCATCACAGTTTGAGGTCGAGTAGCACGCTTAATGCCAAGTAGTAGCTGATTCTTTTCATTCCTGATGAATATAAATCCACTTCAATTGAAAACTGACAAGATCCATAGTTTATAGAAAATCGTATACATATAATTTAAAGAGCAAGGAAGTTCTTAAAAAAAGCCACATCAAGCACTACATATAATAACATCCAATGTCAACTCTGGTGACCCAAGCTTATTTTACCAGATTGCCTGCGCATTAAGCTCCTTATCTAGACATTGTGTCATGTACATTACTAGGAATTCCAGGAGAGTGCACAAACTACGTAGGCTAAGATGATCAGGATGTGTTTTCTGGCCATGGTGTCACCAAGTTCAGATGCACTACAACAAACCTAAAAATGAACAATATAGAGTCGAACAAGGATAAACGAAGTGGAACCAGCCAACAGCATACCAGATGAAAAGCACTGAATCCCCAGCAATAAGTCTTTTAGCACTCACAAACACACTCCACCCTGTTGTAAGAAGGTGTCTTTTTGGCTGGCCTGATTAAAGAAAAGTCAGGAACTGTTAAGGAAGCAACTGTAATTCACGAGTAACTCCTTTTTTGGCTTCAATTGTCGAAAAAGCATAGAATCATCTTATATCCTACATTGCATTCAACTAGCATCATTCCAATAAGAAACAAAATTTCAACAAACAATTAATTATGACTATTTATTATGGTTCTTTGATAATCTAAGTCTAAAAGCTCTAAAAATATAGTTTACATCACCAGTTCAGGCAAAGAATAAGTTTTATGGAGAATAATGTAGACATAGAGCAGGTAAATAACATATTTCTCAACAGACCCAAAAACAATTGAGTCAAGGAAGAGAGGAATATAGATTAGCCTGGCAGTTAATGAGTGACAAGCATAAAGAAATAACGAGTTAGAAAGATAATGAATCAAAAAAATAATGCCACTTAGTTTCAGTTCTTTTAGCATCAGATACAAAGTTTATTGGCCTGTTCATCACATGTATTAAACCCAATCAATTAAAACAACTAAATGAAGATGAGACCACACTGGATACACTTAGACTGGCATCAAGAATATCACAGTGCTCGATTAACAAAAGTTGAGCTAAAAAATAACAAGAACTAACCGCGAAAGATGTGTCTGAATTTCCATTCATTATCATGTAGATCCCTAGCAATCAACTCTTGAGCTGGAGGTTGCTGAGAAAAATCCTGCAAGTAAATGGTAGACGGAAATTGATGGACACATTCCATTGTTGGATTGAATATTTACCATGTCAGAAATTTCACATGTGAGGGACATTGGAGAACTGAAAATTGATGGTCACATTCCATGGTCAGATTGAATATTTACCAGTGGAGGGAAAACTTTCTCAGCTGCCCGCCGAGGGACAGAGAATCCTCCATGAGTACTTGTATCGCTAGCAGTCAAAGTCTTACAAAAATAATTGGTTGGCTGTTTGCTAGGGGTGCCCAAATCTGCTGGAAGGTAGGCATCCTTTTGCTCTTGCTGCAGAACAAGGTCAATTAAGCATGTAATGCTACTCATATAGAGTAATCTAAAAGAACTAATGAAAAATGCAAAAAAAACATACTGGACTTAGTGGCTGCAAGGTCAATTGTGCATAAACTTCATCCGTCTCGACATCTGCCTGAAATTGAGAAATTTTTTGAGCCTTCAAGAAAGGAGGAAATATTCAGAACCAGAAACTAACAAAGTAAAGCAAGTCTTACATGCATGGTCACGTTGTGAAGCTGACAGATAAGTTGCGGAGGCAAGCTTGGGTAGTTTGGAATCCGGGCATCCACTTCCTTGTTCGTTGAAGCAGCAACCTACATACAAGGACACTGAGATATAAAAGAAACAAAGCAAGAAGGGTCGCCGACTGTCATAACTCGACATAGAATATGGCTTTGTCTAAACTAAGAAACAGCAGGAAAAGTCATTTCTCAGATGATTATTTGAAGGCTATATTCACCCTCTACCAAAACGTAATTACTAATCAACAATAAAGGAATCTGATCCGTAGGTACAGAGAAGCAGGCTGAAATCAGAGCTCTGCTTACCTGCTCACTATGACCTTGAGCGAAATAAACAACACGGCTTCCAACAGCAGGTAGAGAAACAAGAGGACCCGCACATGCGTGCCATAGTTCAGAATTCAGCACCCGCTTCTCCCCTACAAAATCCATTCCAGAGAAATGTCATAAAATTACATGAAAAACTGCATTTTCGGTGAAGAAAATTTAAAAATATAGCCACCAATTAGCTAGAATGAAGTAGCTAAGAATGCTGATCAAGGGCTTTGAAAGAAAAAAAAATCACTTTTCAGAAACCAAGGAAAACATTAAAATAAATAACCAAAAGAAAAGGGAAAAGGAAGTAGTAAATACAACAAGGTGAACCACTGGATATGATATCGAGAAAATTGAGGAAAAGAAAAACACATAAGGAAAAGGTTCAAAACAGGAATACAAAGTAAGGTCTCTAAACATAGGACAAGAAAAATACAGAATCAAAGAAGAAGAAGAAGAAGAAGAAAAAGTTGAAGAGCTTAGTCCAGGTTTGTGTACGGATTATATTGACCAAGCATGCTAAGGTTTTCCAAGATCTCATTTACACAGCCACCAAAACTATACCTGAAGCAAAAAAAGAAATGAGGATTCCTATAATAATCAATACACATACCTTCCTGGGTTTGTGGATTAAAAGAAGCCGAAGAGTGCCTCATTAAGGCAGAGAGAGGGAGATTCAATAACACAATCCCAACAAGCTTAGACCCACAACCCAACCCAATTAAAGATCCACAACAAAAACAATCTTCACTAATTTCTTCCTTTCACACAATGACAATACCATGTCTTCTTCTTCTTCTTCTTCTTCTTCTTCTTCTTCTTCTTCTTCTTCTTCTTCACCTTTTCCTTTCCCTCTTCAAAAAAAAATCACGAAAAACTCTTTAGCCATCAAAGACAAGTTCATTTGGAAGATAAGTAAAGCAAAAATTACGGACCCAGTTTTTAAATCCTCAACCGAAGCCGGTTTTGCTAAAAAACACAATCGATTTCAGCCTCATCCGCTTCTTCCAACTCCCAAGTTTGTTATGCCACAAAATCCCGCTGTTGTGCTTCTCGTTTAAGCTAGTAGATCTTAGTTGAATGCCACTAAATTTGAGTTTGGTAAAAAGAACCCAGATCTTTTACACCAAAATAACTATAACTATAAACTGAAAAGTGAGAGCCCAACATTTTCACAGCTAACACACCACTCCACCCTGCTTCAAGCAGCTATATACCACTTGCTATATTGACAACATCCTAACAGAATCGCTCACTGTCCTATTCTATTCTATCTGTATGAATAAATAAGGAGAAGAAGAGGATTTATGGGGAGAGGTCAGTTTTGCCAGTAATGGATGCTACAGGACGTGCTGAGCTGCTGATGCTTCTTCTGGTTTTATCTATAGGGGTGTGTGTTTTTCCCCTTCTTCGGGTGGAGGGGGGTCGATCAACGAAGAGGACAGCATACAACCGCCATTAATTTTTATACTTGAGCATGAAAAAAGGCTAGGCAAGCCAAGGACCCTCCTCAGCCCTCCGTGCACAGAGAAAGAGGGTGTCTTAGATTTTTTATTAGCTAGAGAAAGAGAGAGTTGGATATCATCATCTAGCGAGTGAATTATACATATTTTGCCTATCAACTCTCGAGGCAGTACCAGACTATTTGGATTGTCCTTACTCCTAACCCATACGTCGACAGATACATGTTCATAATAATAATAATAATAATACGTTGACAGCTACCGTGTTGACCAATCCATTAAACTTTTTTATTATTATTATTATTTTCTTCCGAGCATTCGAAAATTTATCTACGAGTGGTTTTGTTATAATTGATATCATAAATTAAACCCGGATGTTCACCCGGTTAAGGAATCGGGTTCTGAAAAAATTTAAAAAAAATAAAGTTTTAATATTTATATAAAAAAATTCATGTAAATATAGATTATATATATTGTAAACAATAAAATTTAAAAGAATATTTTAAAAAGTTTTTTATTCCACGTTAAAAAAAATATTATATTAAACTTTTAAGTTGAAGTATTTAAAGTTTTTTATCCCACATCGAAAAAACATAACTTCTTTCTTGGGAACATAGAGCATATATATTAATGGGTTTCAAATCTCACATTGAAAAAACATAACTTTTTTCATGGGAACATAGAGTATATATACGAAAGGGCTTCAAATCCCATATTAAAAAGATACTTGTTATCCTTTTAAGTTGAAGTGTTTAAACCCGGATCGGTCTTTTAGTAAACCTGGACCGGTCCAGCCACCGAGTCGACCCGTTGGGCCAGGCCGGGTTTAATAACAGTGATGGATATACTTTAACCCCTCATAGGTGTAGGTTAACTGGTCAGGTTTTAGATTTATTCTCTAGAGATTACCAATTCAAGTTTCACAAATCTCAGAACCACTAGAAGCTTATATATTATAATTAACTTCATGACATGTAGTAAGGGTTAAGTGAGAAGAAATAGGTACACCCATTTAAAAATAACATTTTTATTTCATATAATATCATATATCTATTTATTTTTAGAAAATATGTCTTAGGTTTTAACCTAAAAAAAGAAAAAAACAAAAACAAAACTTTTATCTAAGAATAATATATCTTTGATAATAGGAGGAAAAAAATCAAACTCAAAGTAAAATATTTCAAAACCATAAAAATAATTTTTCAATCCTGAAGAACCAAAATATATCAACTTAACTCTTCCACCAAACACTTGCCAACCAATCTACCCTTCAATTATAACAAAATGACAATTATATTAACTCAAATAAAAAAAA
>Ga0325411_1004499_pt1 | contig 15619 bp, 6 predicted proteins | sample PopdelMetagenome_13_FD_206181 | JGI IMG/M metagenome (GOLD analysis project Ga0325411, IMG submission 206181) | Populus deltoides microbial communities from Bellville, Georgia, United States - Xylem-PdIQD-R4 | ecosystem: Host-associated > Plants > Phyllosphere > Stem > Wood/Secondary xylem... | reverse complement strand
GGTGTGTGTATATATGCATATAAATACATGTGTATGTAACTGTATTATACAGTATTTGTATTTTGTGTCCTTGGATTCTGATAAAAGTTGGATTCTGGTAAAAGTTGCTGTATCTTGGTTCTTGATGGTTTTCTCATGAATACTGACCTTATCATCAATTATAAGGTTTCTTTGACGAGCAAATTCAATCCAACCCACAGAAAGAAAAGGCTCCACGTTTTCATTCCTTTGAATGAAGCAAGGAAAGGTCCATTCTTGCCCTTTGTCATCGTGAACGCGCATGTTCATGGAATGGCCTTGTTGGGAAGGCAATGGACCTAGAGAACAAGCAGGAATAGCTAAGCAACCCTCGATGTCAGCTCTGGTTACCAGCTTGGAGAATAGTGTTGCCATCGCTTGCTTGCCACAAATTAGATCTTTAATAGTGTAACTTCAACAAGGTGAAATTTGTGTACGAGTTTGATGAGTTATGGTAATGATTCAGTTGCTCTTCAATGACTCTTCAGCATGGTGTGTGTGTGTGTGTGTGTGTGTGTGTGTGTGTGTGTGTATTGAGAGAGACGCCGTCCATAGGAAGGATTGCACAGGAGGTTCAGTGAGTTTTCCAGGAAACAGCGTGTGTGGAAATAACCTCGAAAATGTGTCACCGTGGAAAAGAAGTCGTGCTTCTTTTCTTAACCATCTTGAGTTCAAAGCTAATTCAAGAATAAAATATATTAAATTTAGATTGATGAGGTTGATGCATCACTAAAATCATCCGAAAAATATAATTAATCTTAATTTACATGTAAATTGATTAGAAAATATCTATTAAAAAATTTATGAAATTAGAGTTGAGACAGTCAGAAAGTGGAAGACAATTCAAACTTTTCGATGACCTTTAGGAGATTCCAGGAGCATAGCTATTACTTTATTAATGAAACAATTAATAATAATAATAATTTTTAATTTTATTATTCAAATCAAATTTATTGTTTTTTGATAATAATAATATGTTTTTTAGTTTTATTAATAATAATAATAATAATAATAATAATAATAATAATAATAATAATAATAAACATTCTGATCCAAATTTAAATAGGTTTGGCAAATATGCCAGATTCACATTGATTGGATTTGACAAATATATATATTTCCTCCTATGAATTTGAATATATTTTCACTGTTTATTAAAAAAAAATCCAAACTCAAAAATTAAAATTTTATGCTCTGAAAGGCAAAACAATATATATAACATAGTCTAAAAAACTTAAACATATTATTTTATCCACAATCATTTTTTCAATATCAAATATATCATATGAAAAAGATAATTTTACCCTTAATTGCATATTTATTAAGTTTTTTTTAGCAAAAATAATTATATTATAATACTGCTTCAATCTATATTAATTTATATTTTAATAAATAATAAGAGGATGAAAAGCAAAACACTAATTTTGTTAGGCCATGTTTGTTTCCCGGAATTCACTTTTCGGGAAACCACTTTCCAAACTTTCCTGTGTTTGTTTGTCATTAGGAAAGTTGGTCAACGGAAAACACTTTCCGGTCAACGGAGAACACTTTCCAGTCAACGGAAACACTTTTCGGTCAACGGAAAACACTTTCCGGTCAACGAAAAACACTTTCTAGTCAAAGAAAAATTTGGTTTAGTTTCCAAGAAAGTGTTTTCCCTTTGACTGTGTTTGTTTTCCGGAAAGTGGTTTTCGGGAAACCACTTTCCAAACTTTCCTGTGTTTGGTTGCCATTAGAAAAGTTGGTCAATGGAAAACACTTTCTAGTCAAAAGAAAATTTGGCTTGGTTTTCAGGAAAGTGTTTTCCTGGAAAATTTGGGCAGAAAACACTTTCCGGAAGTTGTGAAAAATTTAGAAATGTCATTATTTGCTGATTATATCAAATTTAATCCTCAAACTTTTGATTGCTATATATAATTTGTTTTGTATATTTATTTTTCAATTTCATCTCTTAAAATTTAATTTTTATATTAATTTTGGTTCTTATTTTTATAATTGCTATTTGCTTTTTCCTTATCATTTTTTTATTGAAATTTTTTATCTATCAAATTTGGTCCTTATTCTTTTGATTGTTACTTATTTTATTTGAAATAATTTATGAAATGTTAATTATTATTATTTTAATTTATTCACCTTTTATTTTTTTTAATTTTTTAGATTTGATCTCTATTATTTTGATTATTATTTATTTTATTTGAGATAATTTATGAAATTATATTTTTTTTCAATTTCATTCTCATTCAACTTTTTAATTTGTAAGATTTGTTCCTCATTATTTTAATAAACTTGAGAAAAATAAAACATTAATAAGTTATTTTCCAGCTCATTTTCCATGACATAACCAAACACTGAAAAATGTTTTCCAACTTATTTTTTATTACACTACCAAATATCAGAAAATAGTTTCCCGGAATTCACTTTCCTGAAATTCACTTTTTCTAAAATTTATTTTTCAAAAAAAATTACTTTCCAACAAACAAATATGGCATTAATGTGTGTACATAGAAAGCATATCAAAGTCGAGTGTCCAATTAAATAAGGACCCGCAATCACCTAGGCCGCGTGAAGTTCGTCAAAAGGTGGAGCAGAAATTTCTTCCAAAGTAAACTGAAGCTGCGAAGCTTGTTCCTTGTGCACAAATGGCCCCACAAAGCAATAGCAATGCTCTTCAAATTGAAATTGAATATGTACATGCAAACAGTTATATATATATATAATGACTTTTAATATAATTATTGAATAAAAAAATATTAAAAGAATGATTTTTTTAATAAAAAAATATTGAATAAAAATTAATACCTACTCATAAATACTTCATTAACTATTACAATTCATTTTAGAAAAAGTAATATTTTGTAATATCCTTTGCATATCTTAGAATTACATCCAATAACAATTAATATACAGCAACAAAAAAATAATAAATATAATTTTTAATTTTTTTTATTTATTAGTTTTATTCAAACTAGTTTATAATTTATTACAATTTAACTCATTGTGTTTATATATCTTCAATAGTTTTTATTTACATATTTATAAAAATTATCAATAAATAGAAACAGGCTTAGCTGTGTGTGTATATATATGCACACAAATACATGTATATGTAACTGTATTATACAGTATTTGTATTTTGTGTCCTTGCTTGTGCTTTGATCAAATATTCACGATCAGGATCATCATTTAGTCCGGCACGTATTAATCCTTTAAATGTATAAGCTGTCTAATATTTTTTTTTTAAATAAAGCAGTGATTGTTTTTTAAAGTATTTTTAATTTTAAAATATATTAAATTAATATTTTTTTATTTTTTAAAATTAATTTTAATATTAACATATCAAAATAATCTAAAAATACAAAAAGAAAAAAAAATTAATTTTTTTAAATATTTTTAAAATAAAAAAACAAACAGGTATTTTCTTAACCTCAACCAAAATCTATCAGGTTAACATTTAAGATTTTTTTGGGAAAAAAAACAATATTACTTTAATAAAAAATAATTGATATGAATTGATTGAATAGCTTGCAAGTAGATTCATCCACCCTGACTTTTTTCTAGATCAAGTGACGGGATGGACAGCTAATTATTTTATATGAAAATGAAAAACATTCAAACAAGAAGAAAAAAAGAAAATCATTATTGGACAGCTCTTTATGATCCGGCCCGGTCCATTATCATGAACAAGAAAACAAAAATCAAATTACGTTTTCAAATGAACTTCTCTCTAACAAATCATCCATTTATAATCCCAGGGGCTGTTGGGCCTGGATCATTTATTAAGGTCTACACGACTAAACCCTTAATTATTTTTATTTTAAATATGTTGAATGTCTATCATAATGTTTTTTTAAAAAAATTAAGTTAAATGACACGTTTTTAAATATTATCTAGATTCAGATTATTGTAGCCACTAAAAAATCAAGGTAAAAGTATTTTCAATCTAAAAATCTATTTTCAACTTATTTTTTATTTAAAATATTTAGAAAATATCTTAGTCAACTTGATAAATCAATTTATAGTCTTATAAAATTAAAAAAAAAATTATCTCAAAACTTGAAATCAATCTGAAATAAAAAAAAATCTTTTTAAATTTAGATATGTTTTTTAGACAATTCTAGAATAAAAAAAAAAAAAACCGCACCGGAGCGCATGTATAATACACACCCCAAAATAAAGTTTCAGAGAAAGAAAGACGATGGAAGGACATCATTCAAACAAAGAATTTCCTGTTGAAAAAATCATACATTAGAACCAGACTTTCAGCAATCCCAGAATGCGGGTGGCACTGGGCTTCTATTGATTCAACGAGTGCTTCGGCGAATGAAAGAGCTAGTTCTGCAGCTAAGCAGCAACATCGAAAAGATCTTGACGAAGGAGCTCAAGCTCTATTCCATATTCAATTCTCGGAAGAAGATTCTCAGAAGCTGATTTTACACGTTTTCGGGCAAAAGGAAAAGAAGGCTCCTAGCTAAAGGTGGGTAGCGCAGCGCGTCTGTTTCGGGTACAGAGGCGACGAGGGGACCCGGCCACCCAACCCAACAGGTCAGGGGCGGGCCGACCATAGGTTCAAATCCTGCCACCTTTCTTGTGGATCATCCTGTGGTTACCGGATGATGGGAATAACAAAGCAGGAATTTTGATCGACTAGTGCGGTCAACTACTCAAAATGAGGAGCTTATTAGCTGTACTTACACCTGATCTACCTTCCAGAATCACTAGCCAAAGCAGCTAGCAAAAGTGCGGCAAGCAAGAAAGATACCTATTGATCATTTGCTTAGGAACCGCTTTGCGCTGCCAAGCGAATTCAGTCTGATGGACTGATTGAAAGAGTTTGAAGTCAAGTCAGTCTTGTTTATCCTATCTCCGAATACCAGGAGCGAGAAAGGTAGCTATAGCCTTGATCTCATCTCTCATTCCCATTAGCAACCGGCTATTCCTCTTCTTATAAAGAATTCTAAAGACGGAAATTCCCCACATCAAATGGAATAGTTTAATGCCAATATCGACCATTATTATGGTTGGAATTGGTGCCAACAAAATTTTTTTCTTTCTAGCATTGTATTTCAATGACTCTTTCACTTCTCTCAAACCAAAAATCAAAAAATAAAAAAAATAAAATTTAAGATCAAAATTAACTTTGTCCTTAAATTATAAAAACTGAAAGAACCAATATTTATAATTTGGAAAGTCTATGGACTATAATGAAAATTCCTCCTAAACTTTGTTAAATTCACTTATTTTCTTTATGTTTTTCACTTTAGTTACTTGTCTTTCAATTCCATCCTTTCCTAATAAATTGGCTTGTAATTTGATCTAATAAAAGCTAACTAAAAAAAAGGATAAAAAAAGACTTTGTAAATAGTGTATCCACGGTATCCTATGAGTGGGTGAATATTGCAAGCCCTCTAATGAAGTGTTCACTTTTTTTAGATTTTTATTAACTAGTTGAGAAGAAATCATAATGGACTTTAAAAAAAAAATCATGACGGGTCTTTCATTTCTTGATATAGTTATTAAAGTTGAACCGACTCAACAGATAGATTTGACTAGCTATGTGAACTACGCTTCATTGCGGGTTAAATAATTAAATTTGTTTTAAAAATAGCTCCTAAACAAAATAAAAGAGAGATTTTGTCTATTTTTTTACTGTCACATCACTTTAGGGCAGGAGAAGAAACACATTTTAAAAAAAAAGGTCCCTTCCGGATTTTTGCTAGATCACCCGATTTATGGGTTGACCCGGCGGGTCTACTAGCTTACGCCAAGTCAATTACAGGCCCAGGTTTTGAATGTAACAAACCCACCCAACGCTCATGGGCTTTGCGTCCTAGCAGTACGCAAAGCGTTGGATCCTCATGCTAGGCATTGGTTGAAAAGGAGCCAAAGATGTTGGGTCCTCCTACTAGGCATGTCCCGAGTTGTTGGGTCCTGATTGAAAAGGAGCCAAAGATGTTGGGTCCTAGTGGCGATAGGGTCTAATTGGGTGTTAGGTCACAGTGGTAGGTAGGGTCCAAAGATATTGGGTCCTAGTGGGCATAGGGTCCGATTGGGTGTTGGGTCATAGTAGAAGACATGGTCCAAAGCTGTTGGGTCTTGGTTATAAAACCCAATGTTATTAGGTCCTGGTATGATGGGAGGCAGGCCTACTGTGAGCAAGGTCCAACGTTGTTGGGTCTTGCTTAGAGGTAGGGCCCAACACAGCCATGAGTTTGGCTATGCAGTCAGGCCAATCTCAGTATATTTTTTAAAAACAAAAATATGTTAAAAAATATATAAAAAAATATTAATGTGAAGTAATTTTTTTTTTTAATTTTGGGTCTTGCCCAACACTGTTGAATTGCCTATTGGAGTGTCACTTCCAAGCATTTCTGGTTTCCTGTAAGCCAGCCGGTTCCAGGAGAAATACACATCCTGTTTAGGAAGCAATCAAGTAGGTAAGCAAATTGGGATATCCCTTTTCGGTTTCAGAGCTTTTATTTAAAAAAATAAAAAAAAATTCCAAAGAATATCATTTGAAATAAGGAAAAATTTAAAAAGTTTTAAATTTCCTACATCCCGTTTCGCAGCCAAACACAATCTTCGTATAGTTTTTCAAAAAATATTGAAAAAACTAATACAAAAACTTCAAAATAATATTATTTGAAGTAAAGAAAAAAAAATTAAAATTTTCAAATTTCTTGGGTCTCGCTTTGCAGTCACACATAAAATCAATATATATTTTTTAAAAAATATTTCAAGAACTAATACTAAAACTTCAAAAGAAAATTATTTGAAGTATAGAAAAAAAATTTAAATATTGTCCCTGAATAAGATGCCCTAAATTAAAACGGAGGCTAAGCCGTTCACTTGGGGGAACTTGAATCAAGTGTTGTAGCCAAATTAAAACGGAGGCTAACCCGTTCACTTGGGGGAACTTGGATCTAGCGTTGCAGCCAAACACCATGTCAACATTAAAAAAATATTAATTTGAAGTAAAGAAAAAAATTGAAAAATTGTCAATTTGTTTATAGAATTTTTGAAATGCAAAATCAAACATGATTTAATAGAAAATTCAACCCAACCTGAAACGGAAAAAAAATTATCATCACTCAACTTTTGATCAATATAAAAAAGTTCCATCAATTTATTTCAAAAAATAAATCTAAATTAGAGAAATCTAATTTCAGTGCCTAAAAATATTAAAAGAAATAATACAAAATAATCAAAAAAATATTAATTTAAAGTAAAGAAAAAAACTTAATTTGTTTTTAAATTTCTTTTATCTCCCCTCTCAGCTAGATACAATCTTAATACGTTTTTTTAATAAAAATATATATTTAAAAAAAACATAAAAAAATATCTTGAAGCAAAGAAAAAAGTTAAAATTTTAAAATTTCTTGAGTATGGTGTTGCAACAAAACACAATGTCAACATGTTTTATTTTAAAAATAATAAAAAAACATAAAAAAATATTAATTTGAAATAAAAAAAAATTTGAGAAATTGCCAAATTTGTTTCAAAAAAATTTTGAAACGCAAAATAAAACATGATTTAATTAGAAAATTCAACCCAACTTAAAACAAATTTTTTTTTTATCATCACTTAACTTTTAATCAATATAAAAAAGTGTCATCAATTTATTTTAAAAAAACAAATTTAAATCTGAGTAATGTAATTTCAGTGCCTATTAGAGCGTCACTTCCAAGCATTTTTTGTTCCTTGTAAGCCCATAAGCCAGCTAGTTCTAGGAAAAATGCACATCCTGTTTAGGAAGCAATCAAGTAGGCAAGCAAATCAGAAAATCCCTTTTCGGTTTTAGAACTTTTCCTTACCTTGTAATATTGATAAGTTTGATTCTCTCTCTTTTAGTGAAAAAAGGGCTTATAAGCTTGTTTATATCCTGTATAGTTGCTACTGAGCTTGTGTTCACGTTGCCCGTTATGGTAGGAAAAAAAACACATTAAAAAAAAAAATTTCCTTCAAGATTTTTAATGAATTTTATTGTTAAAAAATTCTGTGATAGAATATAAATATATAAAATATATGATATGAATCGAAAACTTTGTTGAGAGCTCTATCAACTTTAATACGATAATATTAAAGAAAAAATTTAATAATTTTTTTCAAAACAAAATTGAAATGAAAAAATAAAATGTTTTAATAAGAAAATTCAACACAACCTCAATTGAAAAAAACTTTTTATGATCACCAAAGTTTTAAACAATGTATAAAAACTTTCATCAATTTATTTTCTCTTTAATGTAAGGGAAAAAAATTACGCTAATGGATCTTACTAGGGACAGGACCCACACTGATGAGTCCTCCTCACAGCAGGAACCAAAGCTGATTGGTCCAGCTGCAGCAGGACCCAAAGCTTTGTTGGTCCAGCTACGGCTGGACCGAATGCTATTTTGGGTCTTTCTAGGACAGGACCCAACACGAAGGGGTCATGCTGGGCAGCCCAGCCAGACCAAATCTTAATATATATTTTAAAAAAAATACAAAAACATCAAAAATATTAATTTGAAGTGAAGAAAACAATAAAAAAAATTCAAAATTTATTCAAAGCATTTTTGAAACGCAAAAATAAACATTATTTAATAAGAAAATTCAACCCAACCTAAAATGAAAAAAATTTAAAATATTTATATAAAAAATATTATTATTTATGTTATAAATATTATTATTGTTATTATAATTCTAAGTTAATAGTATTCATATCCCACATGTAAAGTAGAAATCAATTCATTCTCTCTTTAATGTAGGGAAAATATTATATGAGAGTAAAGAATTTTTTTTGAAAGTATTGGATCCTGCTAGGGCAGAACCACACGTTGATTGGTCCAGCTACGGACAGGACCCATATTGATTGGTCTAGCCGCATTTGGATCCAAAGCGATTTTGGGTCCTTCTGGGACGGGACCCAACTATATTAAGCAGGACCCAACTTAATATATTTTTCTTAGGTCTGGCAGCCCAGTCTGATCTAATCTCAATATTTTTTTAAAAAATATATAAAAATATTAATTTGAAGTACAGAAAACAATGAAAAACTTTCAAAAAAGATTTCAAAGCATTTTTTAAATGAAAAAAACAAAAATGCTTTAATAAAGAAAATCAACCCACCCTAAAATGAAAAAAACAATTATCATCAAGAAAAAAAAAACATTTCCAGAGGAAACAAAATGCAAAATATTTTAAAAAATATATATTAAGATAATATTTTTTATTTGTTAAAATCTATTTTTTTATATAATCACATTAAAATTATACAAAAACATCTTAATATGAACTAAGGAAAAAATTATCAAATTTTTTTCAAAGCATCGTTGAAAAACAAAAAAAAAAACTTGATCATCACCTAATTGTTTTAGAATATAAAAAAAAAAATATTGGGTCCAACTGCCCTGGCAAACTTAAGCGAGACCCGTCCTTTTTTCTATAAATTCTCTTATATAATACAAAAATATAAATTATATTAAGAAGAAGTGACGGTGGATGGATCGAATGTGCACAAGAAGGAGCAAAGCAGTCCCACTGCTCACAGATCTGCTTTTGGGCTGTGACAATAAATCGGATGAATAGATTGTATCTCTTTTTTCAATTGGAATTGATAAAGCTGAATCCAATCCCCTAGCTAGGTTTGAAAGAAGACGCTCTTTGAAAGGTAACTGCAATCGTCAGGGGCATAGCCTTCGTAAGGCCTCTAAGAGAAATCCTTTCTTTTTTATTGTACTGAGCTAGGTAATATTACAATATTAGAATTATAATTTTTTTGAATATTTTTATTTTTTTAAAAAAATTCAAGATGAAAAAAATAAAAATCTTAATTTGAAGTAAAGAAAAAAAAACATATTTTTAAAAAAAAAAAAACAAACATGCTTAAATAAGAAAATCCAACCGAATCTCAAATGAAAAAAAAAATCATCTATTTATTTTATATTTACTATATGAAAAAGAAAAAAGAAATTAAAATCTTGGGTCCTACTTGGAGTAGGACCCAACTCTAATGGGTTCAGCAAGACCCAATGTTATTGGATCCTGGTGGAAATTGGACCCAAAGCTATTGGATCCTACTGCAGCGACCTAGCAACCTTTCTTATTTACAAACAGAAAAGACAACGCCGCCGCAACACCCCCCCCCCCAACAAGCCCTATAGTGTTGTCAATAATGAGGTAGGACCCAAACGCTATTGATATTTTTTGGAAGTGTTTTGGGCCTGGCTTGTCAACCAGACCCAACAGTGTTGGGTCCGGCTACTAAAGCCAGACCCAGCGGTTCTAATATCACCTATGTTGTTGCATCACTCTAATCTTAATGGCAAAAGTCAAATGGACCACGCCTCCGGCTGCAATTCTTGACTAAAAACACAAGAAAGGAACGCCCCCAGGATGCTATAGTGTTATCTATAATTAATTGTATCTTGGTCCACAGTGCATATACAGTAAAAAATCCCCATATGTTTTAATATATACCAAAGCAATTGTGCAAGTCCACAGTTAAATTGTCTCTTAGTTCACAATACATGCATGTGCAATAAGTCCATAATGAATTATCTCTTGATCTATAGTGCATTCATGTACAGTAAACATCTCAAGTAACAAAAACCGGTTTTTTTAAAAGAAACCTAAGCCGGTTCAAACCGACCAGTTTCGGTTCGGTTCGGTTATTTTTGGGAAAAAACCGGTTCAAACCAATTTGACTCAGTTTTTTTGGTTTGGCTCGGTTTTTTTGGTTTTGGCTCGGTTTTTTTCAGTTTGGCTCAGTTTTTCTCCGGTTTGGGTTTAGTTCGGTTTTTTCAGTTTCAGTCTTATAAAACCGAAACCGAACCGGTTGGTTTTTTCAAAACTCTAGTCGGTTTTTTTTCACGATTCAATTTTTTCGGTTATTTTTTTCGGTTTTCACGGTTTAATCGGTTTTTTTTGCTCACCCATACTTAATCAAGTTATATTATGAAAAAAAGTGAATTAGACTAATCCATTTCAAAATTTAACTTCCATGCATGGGAATGGTAATAATATGTAAAAAAAAATATAATTGAAATTATATCAAAATAATTTTTTTTATTTTTTTATATTAATATATTAAAATTAAATAAAAATATTAATTTAATATTTTTTTTCAAATAAAAAGCACTATAAACATCAATAAAATCACAAGCATTATCAAACAGAACTTATTATGTAAAGTATCATCAGAATTAATAAGAACCGATTGCATGTTAGCTTGAAATGATGTTTATTTATATTAATATTCTAAAACTTCAATTTAATAGAATAATTATTTTTAAAAAATTGATAAATACAAATGAAAATATTAAGAGAATATTTTTATCGGTAAATTTTAGTAAATTTTATCAATAAAAATATTTTCTTAATATATACTGAGAAAATTTAAAAAACAAAGAATTAAAACAAAAAAAAAATACGATGACTTTTCATTTTTACTAATGAAATTATTGTTGGTAAAATTTATTCGTAAATTTGTTGGCAAGGTGTTCACTTTTCTCTTATACTATTCATTATATTAACTATAAAAGGAATCATTGATGAGACATTCTATTAGTATTTTCTAGAAAACTCTAGAATTATTTACTTTTTAATTATATTGAGAATTATTGTTTTTTATAGATAAAATTAATAACGGATTGAAAATTCATCAAATAAGAATTTCTAAATATTTTTAATTAAATTGAATCCTTCAAAAAGTGAAAGCAACCAGAATCCCTTTCCCTCTCTCTCTTTTGGTTTCTCCCCATCACAGCTCGGCCGGTGCTGCACCAGCTCTCTTCTCCCTGGTGACAGTAGGTCCTGCCAGCAAGTTTCACCGTGCTCCTCCTGACCGCGTCCATTGTCTCCTTAGTCGTGAACAGCAGTAAACAACCAGCCACGAGCCAAGCCACCAGCCCAGCTGTAGCCTCCTCCACTGTAACTCCCTTCCATCTAGACCATCAAAGCCTCTTCCACCATAGCTCCTTCATCCCAGAGCAGCAATAGCAGTGGCAGCACGGCAGCCGAACACTCTCTCAGCCTCCATTGAAGCAACGTCTGGAAGTTCTTCCTCGCGCGAGCAACCCTGTCTCCACTGTGAACAGCAAGTTGGATTCTAAGACCGTGACCAACAGCTCCATTCCCCTTCCATAACGGCGAGGAGCAGCAAAAAAACAGAAGGGAAAAGGGGAGAGAATAGAGAAAAAGAAAAACAGAGAGGAGGAAAAGAAGAAGAACAGAGAGACAGAGAGAAAACCGGCGACCAGAACAAGTGAAGATAAGAAGAAACAGAAACAGAGGGGAACATTGGTTAACAAGCCCTCCCTCATCATCTTCTTCGTCTTCAAGCAACGGCTCCAGGGATGCTCTTCCTTCTCTTGACCCGTTCTTTGCAACTTTTAATTCTCAATACAAAGTGCGAAGTTAATTATAATTACCTTCGCATTTGCATTGTGCAGCACGCCTGGGTGAATAATTCACACATGCATGCTGCTTTGCCCAACGAGTGATCAGGCTGGCCAGCTGGGTCCAGCCCAGCCTCAGCCCATACGGCTGGGCTAGATTCTGTCTAATTTTTTTAAAATAATAAAAGTAAAAAAATAATTTTTTAATTTAAAATTTATAGATTTATTCACTGGTATCAGAGTAAAGAATATTATACTTTTTGGGTTATGTCATATTTACCAACGTCAGAATTAGAAAAATATTCATAAGCGAATATTTACTGACGCCAAAATCAGGAATATTATAGGAAGACCATAAAAGCGGAACAAAAACAAACCTTTAGTAATTTAAGACAAAACCATCAAAGCAGTCTGCCTCAGGCAGGACGTTTAAGGGATGATAATATCTTTTCTTTTACGTAATCAGTCACATACTATAGAATCTATGTTGACCAGTTAGGGTTTCTAGTGACCATAATACTAGGTGACGACTCCTTGAACTAGTCCTTCCCAAAAAAAAAAACAAGATGTCAGATATATGTTCCTTTTTCCATCAAGAAATTTTTAATTGATCGTCGCGAAGTTCGGGTGTGACAAAATGACAACTTCACAGAGGAATTTAGGACTAAACTTTGCTTTTTGTCTACTTATTGCTAAAATGTTTGTCGTATTGTTCTTTTTTTATGTTTATTAATTTTTATTTTATTTATTAGTTTTTATTTTACTCTTTTTACTGTTATAGAATGCGAAGTTATTCATGTTTATCATACATATGTGTATTAGATATGGATCTATGCCTTCACACATCACTCATCTCATTTTGTTTCGTGTATGGTATCAACTTTAAGATAAGTGGAGAAGTAACGACACACCAATGACTTTAACTTGGGTAGGAATCGCGAAACTATTCAACTCCCGTGTGAGTAATATTTCAAACTAATATTACTCAGGGCTTCTATCTTCAAGTTGCATGTAAGCCGCATCTCGACCTTTCGAGTATAATGACTGAGCATGTGAAAGACCCTTTGAGACTATATACCAAAACTACCCCGATGCATTTAATGGCTAGAACCTACCTTTTAGGTTGATCCCTACATAATTTCACTGAGATAAGCTTAACATGTAAGCATCCTTATTACAGGGCTTTCGGGTGACATAATGGTCGATATTCGTGAGATAACAACTGTTAAGTATGGACTCGAGTCTAAATCCTTGCAAATGACCGTGAGAGACTTTTTTAGACTAGATGTCAGTGAGATACCGCTACTCGAAGACATTCAATGCATAATAAATGACACCAACCGATGGTTCTCGCTCACCAAGTATCAAATAGATGAGGTGGAATTTGCCACGAAATATGGAAGGATTTTACATCTTCTGAAAGTGTCAGTGCTACCATCAGCCATAAAAAGCTCTGATCCATTTTTGGGATCCCGATTACCATCTTTTCACATTTTAAAATATCTACAAGACGTCTACCGTTGAAGAATACAGTGTGATTAGTACTTAAAAATGTATATTTATCAAGGTTTTATATCATCATTTTGCACTTAAAGTATCAATAACTTCTTAACTAAAGCATGTTTTATAATAACAAGTCTAATACTATAAAATGCTTTAATATATGGTAAATGTTCATCTTAAATGCAGGCCTATCACATAAATCAAAGGATTGATTGATGAGTTCAAGTATGGAAATTGAAAGGACAAAGAGAGGGCCAAACTTAGAAAAGAGATGTTGGTGCAGTCCAAACTAGAACACTGTTCGGTAATTGGGTCATATCTCGAGTTTTAGATGTCCAAATGATCTTAAATGTTTACACAGATTTTGTAAGACATAGGCCTACAACTTTCATGTTTTCATCAAGATCTAAGAAGGCCGTTTTCAAGTCCAAATTATAGCAACAACGGAGAAGTCCGAATCTGTCCTACAGCCCGAACACTATTCAGTGTTTAGCCCATATCTGGAGTTCTAGAAGTCCAAATCACCTCTATTTGTTTTCCTGGAAAGCTGAGTCAAGTTCCTACAAATTTCATGTTTTCAAGTGGACCCAGTCTGATGCTAGCATTTTCGTTTTATTTAGACAAGAAGATAAGGATTTTCACAAAGTCAAAAGTTGGCCACCCACTCAACAATTAGTCATCAAATCAATAATTCCAAATTTTGGCCTATAAAAGGAGGCATTTGCCATGTATTTAGGGGTTGTTCAGATCAAGTTCATGCTCTTTATTTCTCTCTTTATATTTTTTGTAATTCTTAAGTTTTGCTTTCATTAATTTCTTGTTTATACTTTTCATTTCCTTTCCTTTCCTTAGTTAACTTGTATCTTATTTATGTTCTTGTTTTGTTTATTTATGTTTCTCTTCTTCATTATGTTTAGCTAAGTTTATTATGTCAAGGTGAAAAGGTTACACTAATGGTGTAAAAACAAGTATGGTGTAAACTCAACATGGACCTTAATGTTTAATATTAACATGTCTTATCTTTTTATCTTACTAATTCTTAATACCTTGCTTGTTAAATGGTTAATCTAGATTTGCGTAGTATAACACTTGGTACAACAAATGCTTGGCACTCTCATAGCCCAACCGTATGGTATTACCTACACCTGGGCTATGAAAGGAACTTGATTTGTTGTTAACATCAGTTAACATCATGAATTCCTGACAATATTTAAAAGTTTGGTGTTATGTAAATAAGATAATTAATATGATCATGTTAATAATTTATAATGAGCTATTAATGACAAATCATCCGATTGGAACCTCCTTCGTGTGTAGTTTCCAAATTGAGTAATAAGAGTTTATATTATACTTATTTGAAATACCATTGGTGGATCCTCTAACCTTGACATTTGTTTTTATCATCATTTAATCTTTACATTAATCTTCCATCTCAAAGTTCTCATCAATTTCTTCCTCTTCTTCTTTATTATTATTAGTACTACTACTACTACTACTACTACTACTACTACTACTACTACTAATATTATTATTATTATTATTATTATTATTATTATTATTATTATTATTATTTACATTCTTGTTATATTTTATGTACGTTAAGTATGCTCTGTGTTTGATCAAGGATCCTGACATTGTTGGTCTTGCCTTGTTCATTCGCATCAGAAATCTGTTTATATTATATAATATATCTCTTTGATCTTTTCATAAACTCAGTATATAGG
>Ga0325411_1004496_pt1 | contig 15626 bp, 6 predicted proteins | sample PopdelMetagenome_13_FD_206181 | JGI IMG/M metagenome (GOLD analysis project Ga0325411, IMG submission 206181) | Populus deltoides microbial communities from Bellville, Georgia, United States - Xylem-PdIQD-R4 | ecosystem: Host-associated > Plants > Phyllosphere > Stem > Wood/Secondary xylem... | reverse complement strand
TTTATATCTTTTATATATATATATATATATATATATATATATATATATATATATATATATATATAAAGCTAGCGAGGGGAAGAAAAAAGTTTGGAGGACCCAATAAAAAAACAATGCAAATGAAAAAAAAATCGAGATAATACATTGTTGTTTATATAAACAATGTTTTTTACTCAAATCTTTTAATTGTTTCTTATAATATTACTAGTTTACTTCCTACCATTAAAAAAATATTTTGACTTTTTTAAAATTAATAATTGAACCTCATATATATTTTTTTTACATTGAAACAATGATATATTGGATAAATTCTAGTTAATTCGAGTTAATTTATTAAACATGTGACCTGAGTTATGAATTCTAATGGGATCGGTAACATTTTTTATTTTAATTATATAATTAAAAAAATAAAAATAAATTTAAAATAAACTTAATATTAGAGAATAAAATAAAATAAAAACTCAATGTTGAAGTTTTTTAAAAAAAACAGGTCTGTCTAAGCACACAGACCTGAGTGGGCTGGTGTGTTAGTACCTTAAAAACATTCACTGCAATTGAACTTCTCTCGTCAAATGAAATCTATCGTTTTTTTTTTGGTTGTTGGTATGGTAACAACCAACTTTTTTTTTTTGCTATTTTACAATTATTTTATACCTCGTTTGTTTAATTTGAGATCTGAAAAATAAATAAAATAAATTTTTAGATCATAATAAAAATTATCATGAATTTAGAATGAACCATGCATTTTCTATGTGTTTTAATTTGGAGGTTAATTTCATATAATTAAAGCATGAAATAATACAATTGAAAAAATATTTTTTTTTAAAGGAGGAAGTTTACTATTCATATGTGAACAATGATAAAACTTATATTTTTTAGTTTTTGTTAATGTCTATAACAAATACATCTAAAAGGATTTTATTGTACTTATATAAAAAAATTAAAGTTTAAAATACTTTTATAATGAATAACCTAATATAGAATTACCATCAATAAAGAACTATGATGCTAATTTAAACCTGAGTTTTCTTAAACAAAACATACAAGGTGACTTGTCATGAGACCAACACGTGCGAAACATGATAAGTGGGTTTGCTTTTTAGTATTATAATATTTTATTACTCCTAAAAGAGTACACGTGCGAAATCATAGTTTTGAAATCTGACTCGGGGTTGAAACCGGGTTGATTTGAAGAAAAATAGAGGAAAGAAAAACCTGGTGTGACTCGGCAAGACCCGGTCAAAACTCGGTTGTAACCCATTGGTTTTTTTTTTACTAAAACGATATTGTTTTAATTTTTTTAAAAAATAATTAACCGGGTGATCCGATAACCCGATCAAAATCCGGAACCCGGACTAGCCGCTGGTAAGGAATGAAAACTATGGGTTTAATTAAGATTAATGATATTAAAATTCTATTTTTGAGGAGTTCGAGAGAGATTTTAATCTTTTGTTGATTTTGTGTAGCATGTGGACCCTATTACTTTATGTAAAATTTATTTTTAATTCGAGATCCTGAGACATTATCAACCCTTTTCCCTTTTAAAAAATTATCAATACTTTCTCTTTTCTATATTTAAGAGTATGTTTGTCTCTCCTTTTCTGCTTTTTTACTATTTTAATTTAAAGCAAAATAGTGAAAATAAGTGTTCGATGAACAACTTTATCTTCAGTTGCTTAATTTTAAAGAGTGAAAGATGATTCTGTGTATAATAACACAGCTGTTCATTGAATTCATTTGGTTTAATAGTAAAAGGACGGGACAGCTGTAATATCTGATAAAGTCCTTTTCGAGCATAAAAAAAATTATGTAGAAGATGCGAGTGTTTCTAAAAATTAAAAAAAAAAGCATGAGATTCCATTCATTAATTCTTCATGTTGGTTTAAGAAACTCAATTAATTTAAATAATATAAATAAAAAATACAATGAAAATAAATAAACTAACCAGAAAAAATGATAATATAAAAAAAATAATCCATGAAGCTCGTCAAAAGTGAATTGAATAATACAATGAAATTTAGTTACCAAACAATTTAATGTTGAGAGGTGAAACTGAAAAAATAATAATTAAAAAAACAATAAAAAAAATCTAAGTCATTTTAGGTTAACTTGCTAACTCTATAGTCTCGACATATGATCGAGATAATCCCATATTAAAAAAAAAAAAAGGTTTAGTTGAAACCAGAAATTCCCTCACTGTCAACTTGGTTAAAAAGCATCACATTCCTGTGGGAAAAAAACTCTGGATATGAATACAAACTTGTGAGAATTACCTCATTGAATTTTAATACCAGATGTTCATTAAAATCCAACAAAAGAATGTGAAGAAGAAGAAGAAGAAGAAGAAGGAGAAGCACATATGCATTAGAAAACTGAAGAAAAACACGTCATGGGGCATTTTAAATCCTTGAAACCCAACTTGCAATTAATTTGAAAATTCAAGCATGAAAATCCAATTACAACTTTTCACAACTTCTGCGCATAAGGAGATGTTTGAAAGACTTTATAATTTATTTGAAAGATGATTGTGGTAAAATATATATATATATATATATATATATATATATATATATATATATATATATATAGGAGTACATGAAACAACCTCGTTTTTCTTATAAGATAGGCGGTGCATATTTTTATTTTTATATAATCTATGAATTGGCACAGTAAGAAAAACAAAAATAATGAGCAAAAAAGAAGAATTGGCACAGCAAGAAAACAAAAACAATGAATAAAAAAGAAGAATTCATAAACAGGAAACAACGATTAAACCAAGAAAACCAGAAAAAAAATTGAAAAAACCGAACTGTGAAAAAAACTGATTAAAATTTTGAAAAAATCAACCGGTTCGGTTCCAGTTTTATAAGCCTGAAACCGAAAAAACTGAACTGAACCAAACCCAAACCGAAAAAACCCGGAAAAAAACCAAGTCAAACCGGTTGGAACCGGTTTTTGTCCTAAAAAACTGAACAGAACCGAAACCGGTCGGTTTGAACCGGTTTCAGGTTTTTTTTAAATTTTGGTTTGGTTACTTTTTTTTATAAAAACTAAACCGAAACGAAAATAATCACCTCTAGATACACCTGCACTTCGATGTTGGAGGAGGAACCTCTAACCAAACAAAGCATAAGTTGCAAAACTAATAAGTATGCAAGCATATCACATTACTCATAACTATATAATACAGAGACAAATGACATATAAACATCTAAACCCTGTAAAGTTTGTCTGATTTACTAAAAAGACTCCAACATTTTACCATTTAAGGAGTTCACAGACAATCTACTCTGGATCAACACCTAATTAGTTAAGATATTAGCACAACTCACATCACATTAAGCAAAAAAAAATTGGATATAATAAAAATTAAAATTGAATTAACATGAAATAAAATTAAACAAAAAAAATAGATAATCACCAAAAGAAACTTTAGGTTGGGTAGCAACAATCCATCTAGCTCCCTCTCTTTAGCCCTTTCCTCCTCTTTTAACCAAACCTTCAAGAGCAAATAAATGAACAAACCCGCTAATTATTTTCAAAAATCAAGGAAACAAATTATTCAAACATAGAAATCAAGCACAAAAAGTAAATTAGTCAAGAAGTCAAAAATTAAAAGCATATTTATTAGGCTGCCATCATGGTTGTTGCTGTCGATGTTGTTGGTGGAAGAAACCATTTGGAAAGGTGGGTGCAAATCGCATTTCTAAAAAAATTAAATTTTTTTTAATTAAAATTTAATATGATTTGTATATTTTGAATCTTTTTAATATGTTGATGTCAAAAATAATTTTTAAAAAATAAAAAAAATTATTGGCATGATTTTCGGCACAAAAAATTATTTGAAAAGTAACCGCTACCAAACTACCAAGCATATTCAAAGTTGATACGGTTGAAATAAGGTCGTGCAGCGAGGGTTTCAAATGAAATTGCAACATCCCCAAACTATTTGCCCATTAACAGCCTGGGGTGAAAAAATTGGGGAGGAAATTAAGGTTTGATTTTGTCAGCTGATTTATTTTGGCTGTTGATTTTGTTTCATTTTGTTGAAGAACTTGCAGTTCACCTAAAATGGCGAAGATCTAAAATTCCCCGCTCAAGAAACAAACTCTCTAAAAACAAAATTATACCAATCATACTAAATAGAATCAATCATTCAATAATAATGAGAAAAAAATAATCTGTCAACACAATTCAACAAGGATATAAATTTTGAGCAAACACTGTCAATTCTCAGATTCATTCACCAACTATTTCTATAATGTATTGTTGATGCTTGCTTTTGATATCTTTTCTTTATTTCTTTATGGGAGTAAGATCTTCTCCACAACGAACATGCCCATTCTCATAAAGCATTGAAAATTTTCAAACCCATGACCGGAATACTATCATTAATGGCATACACTGGAGTCAGGATTTCAAACAACACACTTTTTTCCTTTTATAGTTGACATCTTCCGCGCTATGGTAGAAGAATCACCACCAGCACCACCAGCACCGCCATCCTTAGCAAGCCTCTTTTTTCTCCGCGGCTTAGTCTTCTCCATCGTCCTTCTCTTTTTTTATAATATCTAAGGTTTCACACCTTTTCCCCTCCTCTTTCTTCTTTTGGCCTAGATTAGAAAAAGAAGGAGAACAGTTGGACACCACCACCGGTCCACCAGCATGATCTTCGCTCTCTCTCTGCCCTTTTTGTTCTTCGATGTGCCGCACCTCTCTCTATCTTTTGTCAGCTCCATAATTCTTTGATCTCTTCTCTTCTATAAATTTAATCAATAACGAAAATGGGTTAATGAAAAGATGTGATTTTAGGTGAAAAAAATTAAAAGAAAAATGAGGAAGATGTGATCAACTAAAAGCAACATATAGTTTGGTTTTTTTTTAATTATATTTGAAACCAAATATAAAAAAAATATTGTAGTAATCCACGGTGTTTTATGAGAGAAATTAAATTAATATTTTTCCCACATGATTTAACTTTTCCGTTAATGTTTTTGTTCTATTTTTAAATTATAGAAAGTTTGATCACTACAAGATTTAACAGTTTTACCGACGGAATTTTTCCATCAGCGTAAGACACATATTCCGTCGGTAATTAATTTACCGACAGAATCACCAGGGGAAAATGCTCCGTCGGTGAATCATTCATCGGTAATTTTTTATCCGTCGGAAATAAAAAAATAAAATTACCCGCTTCATTTCGTCGGTATATCCCTCAGTAATAATTTTTTATTACCAACAGATTTACCGACGGAATTACCGATGGAAATTCCATCGGCAATTCTGTCGGTAATTATTTAAAAACATTTAAAAAAATTCATTTTATAAAATTATAAAATAATAAAATAAACATAAATCAACACTGTATAATGTATACTCAAAATGCTTGAAAAAAAAAGAAGAAATCAACTCAAACAAATTTGCAACAAATAAATAAAACAAAAAAATAAATTCAACTAAAAAAATTCATATGAAAAAAATGAAGTTGCAATTGCTAAAAATTTAAAAATCCTATAAATAAATCAACTAAAAATTGATCTCATGTGAAAAAACAAATCTCACAACAACATTTATACAATCATTAAGAACAAAAAAATTAAAAATAAAAAAAACAAATATAGTGAAAAAAATCATGAAAAAAGAAGAAAAATCTTACCTTAATGTAGTTGCAAGTGAAGCTAAGAAGAGAAAAAAAATTTCGTATAACATATTAATTAAAAAAAAACTAAGAGGATAAAAGAAGAAAGAAGAAGAAGACATACCCGAGCATGGAGGAAAAGAGAAGGAGATGAGGAGAGAAAAGAAGAGAAAGAAATAGATATTGATGTTTTTTACATATAGTGAAGAGGAAGAAATAGAAGTAGAAGAAGAAGAAGAAGAAGAAGAAGTAATAGAAAAAGAAGAAATAAGTCTGTCTCTTGTGAAATAAAGGGACTCAAGCTTTTTATTGGGGCATGTTAGCGTCGAATTTACCGACGGATAATTGAATATTAATATTTTTTAATTATTCCGTCGGTAATATTTAATTTAAATTTTTAATTTCGTAAAAAATTTTCAGAAACCGCCAACAATTACCGATGATTTTTCAGTCCGTCGGTGATTTCGTCTGTAATATTTAAATGAAAATTTTAAATCAATTGAATTTTTTCAAAAAACCGCCAAATAACACTGACGACTTTTCATTCCGTCAGTGATTTTATCCGTAAAGAACAACAATTAACAGTGCAATTGGAAAGTGAACAGTTCTGGAGCTCTCTGGAAAATACCGATGGATTTTGTCCGTCGGTGATTCCCTTTGTAATTGACATGATGAACAGTGTAAACAAGTTTACCGACAGATTTACCGACGAAATAAATTCCGTTGGTAATTCCGTTGGTAAATCCTGACACGTCATCATTTTTTTTGCTTTGTTTTAATTTTTTTTCCCACCGTAATTCCCTCGGTATATTCCGAGGGAATATTTTAGTCGGTAAAATTCCTCGAAAATTTACCGACGAAAATATTCCCTCGGTATTTCCATTTGTATTTATCGGTTTTCTAGTAGTGGATGTACTTAATTATTTTGTAATTAATGTAGTTAAAATCTATACCATACAAGATTTATGTCCAAATAGGAACGTTTTATATATATTTGCTAATTTTCATAGCAATCTATTATTCACAAAATCTTTTAAATTTTCAAATTTATCCGTATAAATTAATTTCTATAATAGGATGAATATGAATATTTTTCACGTTACGTACTTTGAAGTCTGTTATTATAAATAGGTACAGAAGTATGCCCATGGAGACCACCCCAAGACGCCTTCTTGCCTTGTCAACCTCATAATCTTAGAGAGAACAGATCAAGGAACCATGGCTAAGCTCTCTTTCTCCCTCTCTGCTGCTCTCATTCTCCTTGTTGCCATGGCCTTCGTTATTGAAACCTCACAAGTCAGTTTTCTTTCTCTCACTTGTTAGCACTCTTCTTTCTCTATGCGCGTACAGTACACATGCAAATGTATGTTTTTCCTTGGACTTTTTTGTAATTACCATATACTATTAATTAATTATTTCAGGCATGCAAGAAGGGCATGCTTTTAATTTTTGATGTAATTAAATAAATGGGAGGGGGAGGCAAGTACCAAAAAATTAAATAAAAATATACAAGGATGAATACTTAGTTAAACTAAAACAAACTGGGTTGTAAATAGAATAAGTGGCTGTTTGGGAGTGTGGCTGCAGGTGAGGTTCACCTGCAACCACACGTAATATCATTTGGTAAGGGAAAAAAATTGTTTTCACTGGTTGGACCCATTACAAATTAAAATGAAACCGCAAGTTTTGAAGAAGCAGCACTTGGCTGCTTCTCCTAAGGCAGGAAGCTGTAACAGTGGAGCTTGGCTCCACTGTATAGTGCGAGTGAATTAATTCACTCACACTGTACACTTAAAATTAAATCAGTTTTTTTTTGAAAAATTATTAATTCGAAAAACCAGGAAAAATTTAGTTTTTTTTAATTATTATTTTGAAAAACCAGGAAAAGTTTAGTTTTTTTTTAATTATTAATTCGAAAAACCAGGAAAAGTTTAGTTTTTTTTTCTGAAAAACTAGTGCAGCTAAGTGATTTTACTTGCACTATTCACGTGAACATGAACAATATTTAAAAAAAAATTAGTTTAAGGTGAATTAAATTTACTTGTACTGTAATCTCAATTTTATTTCTGATAATATTTTAACTAATTTTATTGCATGCTCAAAAAATCATGAAAATTGTAGTTTTTATCGAATGAATTTTGTACGTAATGAAATTGTAAAATATTTTTTAAAAAATTAAGTTTTACTCGAAAAACTAGTATTTAATATTATTTAATAACACTATATAAATTAGAAGGATATCGCATGATGACGTAGCATTTGTGGAATTTGATCGCAATTCCAATTATGTTCTTGCCGGGTCCGACCCAGTTAAAAAAAATTCAGGTTATATATTTATTTTAATTGTGTTTTATTCAAAAAATTAGAAGGAGATCACTTGTTGACGTAACAAAAAATACAGTTTTTGTTGTTGCGTGCTTAAGAAACCATGAAAAATATAGTTATTGTTGGATATATTTTGTATGTGATGACATTGCATATAGTTTAATGGAATAATAAAAAATATTTGATATCAATATTATTTATTTCATGATGTAATAATAGAGTTAAATCTACAATATTTAAATTAAAAATATTTTTTAATTATTTTATAACCTCAATTTGAAAAGCATTTTTTTAACCAAACACATTAAACTACTTTTTGTTCAATCTCAATTTCAACCACAGTTTTAACCAAATATATATTTTTTCAAACCAACCTCAACTAAAAGTACTTTTTATAAAAACAACTTTTTTAAAACCACAACCACAACAGCAACAACAATACCAAACACACTCTAAGAAAACTTTTAAAGGGGCCCAATCAATTGAATGAACCCTTCAATTAAAGGGTCAAAATTAATTTCTAATTAAAGGGTCCATTTAAAATAAGTCATAAATTTAAGGGTTAAAAATAACTTTAGAAAACGTTTGAAGGGCCACAACCACCTCATGGCAAGCCGTACGCGCGCTCCTAGGGTTATCATTTTGTGATTTACTTACCTTTTATTTATTTACTTATTTTGAATGAAATCTTAATGTATTACGAAATTATAGATATCATTTAAAAATTTGAACATTTAACAAAAATCCCCACTCGTTGAAATTTTCATATAGAATTCTCCTTTTGAACCCTACGATATCCCACCTACCCATATATACTTGTTATTTAGAAAAAAAAAAAAACAACACTTAAATTAAGAAATTTTGAAATTAGAGAAAGAATATTAAAAAGGAAACTCCAAAAAAAATTGAATGAAATTAAATAGGGAACCTAACATTGTTCATCTACTGAAAAAGAACCATATGCATGCATGGTCCATATCCCTTTTTTTTTTCTTTATTTAGTTTTAAAATTATTTATTTAACTATTTTTTAATATTAATTAAGGGTATTTTGGGTGTGTTTATATATATATATAAGGCTAAAAGAAGGTTTTTGTAATATGTTTTTTTTTAATATAAAGGGGTTTTTTTTTTCAAATGTTAATTCAAACCTTTAGGTGATCTTTATTATTTGTGCAATACCTCAAGGAGGTGTTGTAATTTACCCATTTATTTTTGTATCATACATATTACAATTGAAATATTTTAGGAGAAGAAGAAGCCTTGAATAAGGATTTGAATAATAGGGTTTTTTTTTTTTTATTCAACTAATTAAATCTTAATTTCATACTAACATATTTGATTGATTTTGATCTAAATAGGCTGGCGGCGAGGGATCTGTTAAATTGCAAGGTATGCTCTCCATTCTCACAAGGTTTTGAAAAGATGATCTACATTCTTATTACCTAATAATAACGATGATTCAAAAACATATGATTTCCAGATTGCCCAGAAGCCTGCGATGTCCGGTGCTCAGCAACCTCACACAAGAGTGCATGCACTTTCTTCTGCAACTATTGCTGCAAAAAATGCTTGTGTGTTCCCTCAGGCACATATGGTCACAAGGATGAGTGTCCATGCTACAGAGATATGAAAACACAAGAGGGCAAACCCAAGTGCCCATGAAGTGGAAACGGCAGCCAACCAAACAAGTTTTCTTTGTTATAAAGGTTATGATTTGATCACAGATTAAATTAATTTCTCCACAGATATGCTTGTAAAATCGATGGAATTGTCTTTTAAGACATTGAAATATTTTAACTCATAATTTTAAAAATAAATTTATTATTAATAAAATTAGCTCTTATATTCCTGTGTGGAGATGTCTATTATTAATTTGATCACTTCCACCTGTTATACTACTATGTTTTACTTTTCTAAATATCACCCTTGTTACAAAAATAGATATTTTTGTGTCCTTTTATTTTTAAGATTTTAGAAGACACGAATAAAAAAATCTTGGATATAATGATAACCTTTTTAATTTATTGTTTTAGATACATAAGCAGCAGGCCGAAATATTTTTTTTACTTAAAAAGTGATGTTTAGGTGCCGCAAACACGTTTTAAAATTGAAAGAAAAACCTACGACTTGGGTATAGACCTGATTAGGTTAAATAAAGTTGTTATTATTTTAATTAAATGATAAAAAAAAGCAATGGTAGAAGACACGAATATTTTAAAAATGATAAAAAAAGCAATGGTAGATGATAAAAAAAAGCAACGCAAACAAATGGATCAAATTTAAAAAATGATCATGATAACCTAATAAAAAAATATTTTTTCATAAGAAGACAATTGATGTATCTCAATTTTCAGCCAATTGAATATGAAAAGACAAAAAAATAGCCCGGGTCAACCTTGAGTTAACATAACAAATCTGTATCTCGAGTAATAAGAGTAGAGCAAACATGGATTAACCCGTTAAACTCATGGCTCAAGTCTTGAGATTGAAATAACCCGATAGAAAAGAAAACAAAGAAAATCACTAAGCCTATTTTTTGTTTTTAAAGAAATTCAATATTAAATGATGAAAGCTGCAAATAAAATGAGTAAAAAAAAATATATGTCAACACGCATTAACTTTTCAAATCCATGATCCCATAATTAGACTAGAAACACCCTGTTTGAAAATACCTTAAAGCCCAATTGCTAATTAATCAAATGTTAATGAATAAAATTAGAAAAGAAAAATTCAATTATACAAAAGGATCCAAATTAAAAAATAGCAATTAAAAAAATGAGGATAAAATTTAAAATAAAAAAATGAATTTTATTTTTTATTGAAGGGTGAAATTGAAAAGAAAAATTATTTTAACAAAAAAAAATCAAAAGAATGCAGATCGAAATTGAAATAAAAAATAAATGCAAATTTTTTATTAAAGAGTGAAATTGAAATTAAAAATAAATTGAGATTGAATGATAAAATTGAAAATAAATTGAAATTTTATAAAAAGACCAATAACAATAATTAGAAATCAAAAGAAGGACCAAATGACCAATGCGATTTTCTAGAGGAGGAGAAGAAAAAAAAAGCTACTGACATTGCACTGCCCCTCTGAAGCTGCCATGTTTTGTCCCAAAAAAAGAGAGGATATTGTGATGATTCTAATGACATGATAAAATTTGGTTTGTTTTTACTGTAAAGAGATGTCGCATACGCTACCAAAAAAGCATAAGCACCTCCCACATGAATCAACTACCTTTTGTTTTTATAATTATATTTTATATTTAATAAAATATCAAATAGCCCTTCATCCAACCTAATTATAATGGAAAAACCAGTATGAAAATAGAAAAAAAACCTCTGGATGCTAATTTATAATTTTTGCTTTCAAAAATATTTTGATTGTTTTACAGTACTTTTAAAATATGAAAAGACTTATTTATCTCTAATCAATCTAATAATGATTAATGTACTTTGTAAAAAGACATCACTGCCTTCAATAGTCAATTTAATGATTTTTGATGGAGATGGTGAAATTGTCATTATATAATTCCAGTCAACAATACCTATAAGTTTGTTTTTGATGGGGATGGTGAAATTGTCATTATATAATTCCAGTCAACAATACCTATAAGTTTGTATGGACATTGTTTTCCCAAGACGTATTAGTTTTGGCTAATTTAAGTAATTCATTTAAGAGTTATTCTTAATAACAATAAACGGATTTAAATTAATGAAATTTCATTTTCCTTTTGTTTTCAATATTGAAAGAGACTTAAGTAATAACTAGTTTATTGGCTTGTGTTTCATTGTTGGTTAAATTAAATATTTTTTTAACATAAAATTTTTTTAAGCATTGCTACTGGTTTTTTCTAGTAGGAAAAAAAAATTTTAATCGTGTGGGGATTGACCTGATATGATATGGTTGATTTGACAAGTCCAAAGACAACTTAGATAACCGGTAAAAATATAGTTTGATTAAAAATAAATATTCAAGATTAGATTACACACACACACACACACTAAGATAACAACATATAAGATCGATTCGGATCAAGTCAGGTTAATCAGTCAATTCGCATGCTAGGTCATAAGACCATGATAACCCTATATAAAGTAAATTAAAATAAATTATGAAGTTCAATTTCCAATAAATTCAATATTGAAGGATGAAATTGAAAAAAAAATGATTTGAGTCAACCCAGATTAACCTACCAAACTCGTTACCTAGGTCATGAGACTAAGATAATTCAATATAAATAAAATTGAAATAAATTATGAAGCCTAACTCTTAATCACCCTAGTGTTGATAGATGGAATTGAATTTTTTTTGGTAAAAAAAAATAACTTTAGTTAACTTGGTTTAACTCGCTAAACTTGTGACTTAAGTAGTGAGACGATGATAACCTCAAAGAAAGCAAATTAAAATAAATCATGAAGCCTAATTCCCAATCAATCCAATGTTTAAGGATGAAATTGAGAAAATAGTCAATTAGGAAAGAGAGAAAAAACTCAAGCCAACCGAGTTAACTCGTTAAACCCGCAATTTAGGTCATGAAACTGAGATGACCTCATAAAAAATAAATTGAAAAAAAAAACTACGAAGTTTAGTTCCAATAAACCAAATGTTGAAGGATGAAATTAAAATTAAAATTGAAAAACAGATTACAAAAGAACATAAAAAAGACTCGAGTTAACCCGGGTTAACCTATGAGTCATTAGATGAGAACAACCTTATATAAATCAATCTGAAACAAATAACAAATCTAATTTTGAATCAATCTGAAACAAATCAACGAAACTTAATTCTGAATCAATTCAATATCAAAAGATGAAATTGAGAAAAAAAAATTATCAGGAAAAGGAAAAAAAACTCGAATCAACCAGTTAAACCCACAGTCTAGGTCATGAGACCAATATAACCTTATAAGAAGTAAATTAAAAAAATAAAGCTTAATCTCCAATAAACTTAATATTAAAGGGTTAATTTGAAAAAAAAACTATATACTGGGAAAAAGAAAAACAAAGGAAAGGAAAAGAAAACATTATTCAAGGGTCAAATAGCTAGTACTAGATCATTGTCCGTGCTATGCTCCGAGTCGGATGAAGTTTTTCTTAGACATAAAAAACATTCTTGGTGTTTTTAATGTGTTTTTTTATTAGAATTTTTTTTAAACTATATGAGAATTGACTTGGTTGACTTGAAAGGTCTAAAAACAACCCAGATGATCAATAACAATTTAGTTTAACTAAAAAAATCAAAACGATATATTTTTTTAAATATTGAAATAACAACATATTAGATCAATTTGTGTTAATCTACTAAACTCGTTACCAGGTCTTGAGACTCTAATAACCCTATAGAAAGCAAATAAAAAATAAACATTAAACCAAATTCTCAATCAACCTAATGTTGAAGAAAGAATTTGAAAACAAAATTCAACTAAAAAATTAAGTTGAGCCAACCCCGGTTAACCTGCCAAAACTAGGTCATGAAATTAGAATAACCCCATAGAAAACAAATCAAAATAAATTATAACGCTCAATTCCCAATCAATCCAATATTGAAGGATGAAATTGAAACAATTTCAACTAAAAAAAGGATTAAAAAACCCCAATCACCAGGCTAACTCACAACCCAAGTCATAAAATTGTGATAACCTCATAGAAAATAAAAACAAAGTCCAATTCTCAATCAACTCAATGTTGAATGATTAAATTGAAAAGAAAAAATCAAATAAAAAAGGATAAAAAGTAATCCGAGTCAACTCGGGTTAACCTGCCAAACTCGAGTCAGGAGACTAAGACATTTTTATAGAAAGAAAAAATAAATAAATTATAAAGTTCAATTTCTAATCAACCCAATATTAAAAAATAAAATTGAAAAAAACAATTCAATTAAAAAAAGATAAATTAAACTCGAGTCGGCCTGACTAACTCGCAAAACTCATTATCTAAGTTATGAGACCATGATAACCACATAAAAAGCAAAATGAGAAACAATTATGAAACTCAACTTCCGATCAGCCCAATGTTGGAGGATAAAATTGAGAAAAAAAATTAAAAAATGATAAAAAATAAACCAAGTCAACACAACTAACCCGTAAAACTCACAACTCAGTTTATGAGACTGTGATAATTTCATAAAAAATAAATTAAAATAAATTATAAAATTCAATACTTAGTAAATTTAATATTAAATTATAAAATTAAAAAAACTAAATGTGAAATAAAAAAAGTTTTAATAATTTCGATGTTCAAGTAAAAAAAACTTGGGATTTCACCGTTCATGTTTACTGTTATAGAATGTGTCAATAAAATCTACTAACTAAAATATTTTTTATTATTATTTTAATGGTCATTGCTATAAAAAAGACAAAAACTTTTAATGTTGTTGTTATTATTATTATTATTATATTAAAATAAATATTCGAATCAATTTCCATATAATAATAATAATAATAATAATAATTATTATTATTATTATTATTATCCAATCATGAAATATCCACGCTCACGATTGATTCTCAAGTTCTCAACAAAAAAAAAAAAGGCTCTCGATTCTCCACTTCCTTCCCTTTCTTCTAAAACATAAAATAATAAAAAAAATTCACATTTTGTCGTTCTATTGCTCTTAGCTCTGCGTAGCAAAGTCTCTCTCTAACAAATCGGAAAACATAATCTCTCCGTCTCCGCGGAAGAGCAACAGCAGCGCAAGAATCATGACTCATATCCTTTTCATTTTTCTTATCTAATTTTAGATCTCTTGATTTTTCTTTTATTTCCTGCAGGTTTTTGTTTTTGTTTTTTTTTTTTAATTTTGTTTCTTTGATTCAATTTTCACGCGGAAATCAAAGAGAAAAAGATCGCGAGAGAGCTCAAGCTCGTGGCGGTAACAAAGTAAACAAAGGCAAGGATGACGGTTTGACTCCTGAACAGCGTCGTGAAAGGTTGATCGGTTCCTCTATTTTTTTTTACATTTTTTTAAATTTAGTTTTGGTTAAATTTCAAGATTTTTTGCATTTATTTTTGTAGAGACGCGAAGGCGCTGCAAGAAAAGGCGGCGAAGAAGGCAGCACAGGCGGCGGGAGGGGAATCTTCGGGAGGAGGTAAAGGGAAAAATAAGAAATAGAGAGAAGTTTGTTGTGTTTTAATCATGTGGTTTTGTGTTGACTACGGTTTGATGTGGATTTGATATTTTGTATGGATTATCATGTTTGTTTGGGTTGGAAATACACGTTCAATCTGTTTATTTGAGGTTTTTTTAGTTTGATTTGGAGTTTTGAAGATCAGTTTTGAAAATTTTAATTGCTTGATTGGATCGGTTATCGATGAATTATTTGTTTTTATTGAGTTTAATTTTATGCATTTTAATTATTGAATCACGCAATTTTGGAGAGATTGATAATTACACGCATAAATCCGTGTTCTACTGCTCGTTGTTGGTCAATTGGAGATGGAGATGTTGAAATTTAGTTAAGCTTAATAGTTGTGCTGCCCTTGATATGGCTAGAGTTGAAGAACGAAAAGATAGTGTTATTATATTGTATGTATGTTGGTTACGCTTTTAGGAAGGTTTAGGGCTGATGGAAAGGAAATTAGGGACTATGGGAGATAAACGTGTTAGTTAAACATGAGTTTCTAGTACAGCTCATGAAAACTCTCTTTTAGACAATATT
>Ga0325411_1004495_pt1 | contig 15626 bp, 11 predicted proteins | sample PopdelMetagenome_13_FD_206181 | JGI IMG/M metagenome (GOLD analysis project Ga0325411, IMG submission 206181) | Populus deltoides microbial communities from Bellville, Georgia, United States - Xylem-PdIQD-R4 | ecosystem: Host-associated > Plants > Phyllosphere > Stem > Wood/Secondary xylem... | reverse complement strand
ATAAGTTTAAATTTTTAATATATCTTGAAAGTATATTACTTTAACCCGACAGCAAATATAATAAAAAAATTTAATACTTTGAAAATAATTATCTTTGGTCTTAAAATGTATCTGCTATATCCACTGATATTAGATCATCAATTCCTTGCTCTTCGTCGTTAATAAGCACAACAAATCTGTTACTGGAATCATTTTTTGAATCTTTTTGGGCAGTTTCCGGACATTTTGGCCTAGAAGAAAGTCTTCGAGCGACCATTTATTCTACCAAGTTATGCCCTTGTTAGTACTTGAGAGTCTAGCTCAGTGGTCAATCGTGTAACTTGTTCCGTCCTCGTCCCGAGTTCGATTCTCTATGTACACGTCTATCACCCCCGCGGTACCTTATCTGCTCACTGGGCTTGCAGGATGTTCAGTGGGCCGTGAGGAATAGTCGTGGTGCGCACAAGCTGTCCCGGACACCCCACAATAATAATAATAAAAAAAAAGTTATGCCCTTGTCCCTTTTTTTTCTTTAAAGAACCTGGCGTTGAGAGTGAGATGGGAGACGGGAGATGAGAGAAAACTTCCTTTTCACTTGTGTAGTGGTTTTTTTTCACTAGAATCTTGACAAATATTTTTTGAATTGTCATTAATTTGTATTTAATAAATCATTCTACTAATAAAAATATATATGTTATTGTCAAAAACAATTACATGAATAGAAGAAGATAATTTTAACTAAAAAGTATTTTTCCTCTAGAATTTTAATCATTACATTTTTTACAAATATCTATTTTAATTTATATATAATTAAATAAAAATATATTTCAAAAAGTGCTCTATAACAACACGTGGGCATTATACTAGTATTAATAAATAATCGGCTTGTCATCACACAATTGGTAAAATAATAATAACATCAACGCACACATAGCAAACCACAATAAATTAATCTATGCTGAGCACATCTGTTTTCATTTATATTAAAAGATCACAGACTGTAGATCGTAGAAGACTACTGATGACGTGGCAATAGAGAACCTAGTTATAAGATTCATCTGGATAATGAAAAAAATTCGATTTTTTATATTTTTTTAAAATAAAATAAAGAAATTAAATTATATTTTCTTGAATACAGATTTAAGAATAGTTATTTAGAGGAGTATTTTCTTGAATACAGATTTAAGAACAGTACATTTGACTAAAAGTTGGAAAAGAATAGAAGCTTCCTACGTTGCTTTTCCACGTTTATTCTTTATTCTTTTTTCTTTTTCCTAATTTTGAATTTATCAACTAGTTGTTTTTATTACTTTTATACATGTAGTAAAATATGCTATGACATTTTTAATTTTCCGCGACGATAGCAGGCATAGGCCTCCATCCCTAGTTTGTTTTCTTCTCTCTCTCTTTTTATAAATTTTCCTAATTTTGAATTTATCAAATTTATTTTTACTTCTTTTATACATATAATAAAACATGCTACGATATTCTGTGTTTTCTAATAAACTATTTTTATGTGATTTTATGTCTATAAAAATCATTATATGACAGTTTTTTCCGTCAAACTGTTATAATATCTTTTCTAAAAAAATCTCTATTAAAGAATATAATAATTCATAATATAATATAATAATATATAAAAGTATTTTCATCTAGTATTTCAAGAATTAGATACAAAGACAATTGAAAAATCAATGTATATATTTTGACTTCACACTAACATATTTTTTATCGAGTAGAAAAAATATATCTATTAAAAAGCATGTGAAAAACTGTCAGTGTTATTTTGTGTGTCTTTATTAATTTCATGCGATGATATTTTGCCATCTACTTGCTGCTTAATGGGACCGAAAACTCGATGAGCAACCTCCACCATGCAACACGACGTGACCACCCCTGCTTCCGCCATCACTGCTGTCTATTTTATCGTTTCTCTCATCGAGTGTCCTCGTGAGGTGACGAGGCATTCTAGAATTGACCTTTCCTTGAATGCGCTGAGCTGGTGAATGTGCGCATTTACAGTGGAAATTCACATTACACGGGGGGGATTCAAAGGCACTCAAACATTATGGCGTTACTTTTCTTTTCGCATGGTGGCCGGCAGCGGTAAGCAGGAATGGATTCCACGTGAGTATTGTTTTTTTGGATTTGATGGCTAATAAATAGTGTATAAATATTATTAAATTCAACTTAAAATATACCGATTCTAATTATATATATATAATAAATATATTTTTTAAGACAACATGATACATACGGACATAAAACATAAATATATAAATGATATTTATTATTTATTAGTTAATAAATAATTCATGGATATCCGTGCATGGTATGGAAATAAAAAAGCAGCGCTTTTCTGCCGAATTCATCCACATCCTTTTGACTTTCTAGAAGGCGAGGCAATTAACGGAACGACCACTAACGGTGGAAGAGGCTGGAGGCTGCTAAACATTATGATTATTAAATATCAGGTGCAAGGAGGATGAGGGCCTCCATCCACCTCGGCAGATCAATTATGCCGCCTGAAAAAAATATTATATAAACTGGTTTTCTTGATTCCAATAATATTAATTAATAATAAAGGAATGACGCGGGTGTTTTTTGAAGACGAAATTTCTTCGTTGACTGACTCGTTGTTGGCGGATGAGAGAAGAAATGGACTGTTGAATGGCAAAGGTACCGGCTACTAGAACAAGGCGTGACAACGTAAAGAATAAAACGCTAATAAACTAAAAAACAGGGAGACGGCTAGCATAGATGCTTTCCCTTCGAATTTTCACAGTACTGTGGAGAAGATAACAAACTTTGATGGGGAGGGAAAGAGTCATGCTATTCAAACTTAAATTATAAAAGCCGGCAACTTGACTGGAGACTACCCAGCCAGCCCTCCATTTGACTTGGTGGTTATTTCCCATTCTCCTCTTTTAAATAGTCTTTCCACTAATTCTTAACATCGACATTTGCCGCTTTCTTTCAATGTTAAGAGACAGAGAGTCATGGGTCCTCTTGGCGGAGTTTCAGGTTTCTTTCCCCAACCATGAATGGTGAAATACCTGTAGAATCAGTCAGATCGAGTTTTATTTACTACTTGTAGCTGTTAAAATCATTAAGTAAAGCTTAGTTATAAAGACAACAGGGCAGAATTGCAGACAAGTACTACTGGTTTTGTTTTTATAACTACGTGCAAAGATGGCGGCAGTTTTAGCCGGAGATGATCTGGCAAGATCAATGAGCAGCAGCAGCAGGAGGAGCTTTAGTTACAGGAGCTGGGCGTCTGCTAGCATAAGAGAAGCATGGACTGCACCGGTGGACGTTTTCAGCCAGAATAGCGGGAGGAGGCAGCAGCAGATGGACGACGAGGAGGAGCTGCGATGGGCAGCTATCGAGAGATTGCCGACTTATGATCGGATGAGGAAAGGGGTTCTAAGGCAGGTACTTGATAATGGAAGAATGGTTCAAAGTGAGGTTGATGTAACAAGGCTTGGAATGCAAGATAAGAAGCAGTTGATGGAAAACATACTTAGAGTTGTTGAAGAAGACAATGAAAAGTTTCTGAGGAGAGTTAGAGACAGGACTGATAGGTATATAATTTTTCCTTTTCCTTTTCCTTTTTTCTGTTTGATTAAGAGGTTTAATTAATTTCTCCATGTATAGGGTGGGGATTGAGATTCCAAAGATTGAAGTTCGATTTCAGCACTTATCAGTGGAGGGTGAAGTTTTTGTTGGGAGCAGAGCACTTCCTACCTTACTTAATGCCACGCTGAATGCAGTAGAGGTGCTTCTTCTTCTTCCTCTTCTTCTTTTTAACTGATTATAAAAAGAGGGTGGTGAATTTATTTTTTCTTGAAGCTTTGTTCTTATTTTGAATTGATTATGATTAAATTTGTTAATGATTATTGACATGAGCTATATAGTTGTTTTGTGTATGCCATTTTGATCAAGTGAAATATGGATGATTACTTATTCTGTGTTTCTGTTCTAATTTCTTGTGTACATTAGAGTATTCTTGGATTGGTTGGGCTTGCTCCATCAAAGAAGAGAACAGTTCAGATTCTTCAAGATATCAGTGGAATTGTCAAACCATCCCGGTATTTTTCTGAAACTACGTATTGATATATTCTAATTCCTCTTTTAGTAGGAAAAGGATGATGGCAAAAGGGGTGTGTGTGAGAGGGGGGGTGGATGCTTGTATACCGAATGTCTGTTCTTCATCTTCTTTCATCTTGTGTTTATCTGATGGAAAAATGAAGTCTGGTTTTTCTAGTACTCGCGTTTATTATTGCTCACGTGGTCATTTTCAGGATGACCCTACTTCTGGGTCCTCCAAGCTCGGGGAAAACAACAATGCTAATGGCGCTTGCAGGCAAACTCCACCGGGAGCTAAGAGTATGTTTCATGAATCTTGAAGCTAAATCATTTTCGGTTTATTAGCCCTTTGCCTAACTGGCTGTATGATAAGTTATTTAATCTCAGTATAAACTTGTTTAATCTTCTCTTTGTTAACAGTCATCCGGGAAGATCACCTATTGTGGGCATGAATTGAAAGAGTTTGTTCCTCAGAGGAGTTGTGCTTACATTAGTCAGCATGATCTTCATTATGGAGAAATGACAGTCAGAGAGACATTGGATTTTTCTGGACGCTGCTTAGGTGTGGGCACGAGGTATGAACTGCTGGCGGAACTCTCTAGGCGTGAGAAAGAAGCAGGAATTAAGCCAGATCCAGAAATTGACGCGTTCATGAAAGCCACAGCAATGTCAGGACAGGAACATAGTTTGGTCACTGATTATACTCTCAAGGTTTGGTTGCTTTCTGCATAATTGGGTGTGTTTGGGTGGGAGGTGTGGTAGCTTTTTTTTTAAGGTACTACCCTTTTAAAGCACACACTATATTTTGTAAAAGCAAAAAATACATGCTTTTTAGTAAGAGGTGTGGTAGCTTTTTGAAAAAAAAACAACCACTAAAGTTGGTCCATTTTTATCCTGTTCTTACCTTTATTTTGCTAGTTGAACAACTCAAGTTGCAAGATTGACTCCTTAAGAATCTTTAACTGCAGATACTGGGATTGGATATTTGTGCTGATATTTTGGTTGGGAATGACATGAAAAGGGGTATTTCTGGAGGGCAGAAGAAGCGTGTGACTACCGGTAACACCCCCCCTCCTCAGTAGATTTAACTAACTGTTGAACATAGAAAAATCCCCTCTTGCGATCCCATTTGTCACTTACTAGTATCAATAATGCTTGTTGTCAGTTCTCTCAAAATTTGTTCAAACACCAGCTGTACCGGTTATCTTTACAGTAAACTCTGCTTTTGGAAACCTATAATGTCTATGCTCCTGAAAACTCATTTTACTCTATTTGCTCTTCTTCAATAAAGTTTTCCTTTTGACAATGTTGCTTGCTAAGACGCATCGTGTAAACTGAATGCAGGAGAGATGTTGGTGGGACCAGCAAAGGTTCTTTTAATGGATGAAATATCTACAGGGTTGGACAGTGCCACTACTTTCCAGATTTGCAAGTTCATGAGGCAAATGGTCCATACCATGGATGTAACTATGATAGTTTCTCTCCTACAGCCAGCACCAGAGACATTTGAGCTTTTTGATGACATTATCCTGCTTTCAGAGGGTCAGGTTGTCTATCAAGGTCCACGCGAGCATGTCCTTGAATTCTTTGAACACATGGGTTTCAGATGCCCTGATAGGAAAGGAGCTGCTGACTTTTTGCAAGAAGTAACTTCCAAGAAGGACCAGGAACAATATTGGTTCAGAAAGAATATACCTTACAGATTTATTTCAGTTCTTGAGTTTGTGCGAGGTTTCAACTCTTTTCATGTCGGCCAACAACTTTCTTCAGATCTTAGGACTCCTTATGATAAATCAAGGGCCCATCCGGCTGCATTGGTCACAGAGAAGTATGGCATCTCAAATTGGGAGCTGTTCAGGGCATGTTTCTCAAGAGAGTGGCTGCTGATGAAGCGGAACTCTTTTTTGTATATATTCAAAACAACCCAGATAACAATCATGTCAATAATTGCCTTCACAGTGTTTTTTCGGACAGAAATGAAAGTGGGGACTGTACTAGGTGGACAAAAATATTTTGGAGCATTGTTTTTCAGTCTAGTCAATGTGATGTTTAATGGGATGGCAGAACTTTCAATGACAGTTTTCAGGCTCCCTGTCTTCTATAAACAGAGGGATTTCTTGTTCTTTCCTGCGTGGGCTTTCGGCTTACCAATATGGGTACTCAGGATTCCATTATCGTTAATGGAATCAGCGATATGGATTATCCTAACATATTACACAATTGGTTTCGCTCCTTCTGCTAGCAGGTAAGAAGGGTTTGAAGTTTTGCAATTCCCAACTCCTTTTCATTTGAACTCCATTTGCACTTGCTGGGAACTTTTTTTTTTCTCCTTTATGTAGTTGCGGATGGCCTCTTAGTTAGATGTTAGATTTTCATTTTATTTTTTCATGTACTAATTCTTAGGATAAATATATTGAGTGAATTTACAATCGCTTCAATAACTTTTACCAACAAACATCTCCTCTGTTTTCTTCAGGTTCTTCAGACAGTTCCTTGCATTTTTTTGCATACATCAGATGGCTCTGGCCCTCTTTCGTTTCATTGCTGCTGTTGGAAGAACACAAGTCGTTGCAAACACACTAGGGACCTTCACCTTGCTTTTGGTTTTCGTGCTCGGAGGATTCATTGTTGCCAAAGGTAAGCAGACAGCCCTTTTACTATTGCATCTAGTATTTAATGCAAAACACCATCTAATCAACTTGCTATTTCTTTCAACAAAACCTGTGAATCCTTTAGATTCTCTCTAAGGAAATGATTTAGTTAAGCATTCTTTTCACCCTTTGGCTACAGACGACATTGAGCCATGGATGATCTGGGGCTACTATTCCTCTCCTATGATGTATGGACAGAATGCCATTGTCATGAATGAATTCCTTGACGAAAGATGGAGTGTGGTAAGATGTCTTAATTTATATTTTCATTCTATTATAGATACAATATTCTCTTAATTTCAAATTTAAATGGATGTTATGGAGCCTGCAAGCTTTTTGCGCCAAAAATAAATCATCATCAAAGTTCTATAACGTTTTTCAATTTCAGAATAATACGGACTCTAATTTCGCTGGAGAAACTGTTGGGAAAGTGCTTCTGAAGGCTAGAGGCTTCTTTACTGATGATTATTGGTTTTGGATTTGTATCGGAGCACTCTTTGGGTTTTCGCTTTTATTCAACGTTTTATTTATTGGAGCACTGACTTTCTTGAACCGTAAGTCACTCAGCCTGATGCTCATTCTGGGTTATTGGATGGAGATGAAATTTCAATATGACAAATGTGTGGAAATTCTCTTTCAGCTTTGGGTGACTCAAAAGCTGTCGTTGTGGATGACGATGCGAAGAAGAATAAGAAGACATCATCTGGACAACAGAGAGCAGAAGGTCTGACACTTTCAAAGCCTTTTCCTTTTCTGTTGTTCCCCCTCCCTTCACTTTTTGCAGATATAGCACATTTCACCAAGTTAATTATGGCTCTAACTTAATTCAAGAAGGTAGCATACAATATGTCTGAACATGAGCATTAGTTGAGAAGATTGACATCGTGATGATATTAACATATCCCAGTCCAATGTTCAGAAAATCCCCAACTACCTCAACTGTGCCCTCCGACTGGAATGAATAAGTGTCTGGAAAATGGAGAAATTCACTGTCGTGACATTTACATGTTGCTATTGTAAACATGCTTATTTTGTGGAATCGAGCTTCTAGGATATTATATTTTATTCTGTGATCAATTACAGGTATTCCTATGGCAACGAGAAATTCTACAGAAATTGGTGGCGCAGTGGATAATTCAACAAAAAGAGGAATGGTTCTGCCATTCCAACCCCTTTCACTTGCATTCAACCATGTGAGCTACTATGTGGATATGCCTGATGTAAGTCGTTATCAAGTATTTCATTTTTTGAGCATTTACACCTAAGTTTTTTGTTCTTGAAACTTCTTTTTTCTGTGCGAGATACACTTGATCTGTATAACCAGGGATGTTGCGGATCTCCTGAAAGTGTCATGTCAGGAAACATGTGTACATTGTTCTTGATTAGAAAACATATTAGCCTAATAGATAACATTTTCAAATGTAAATTTCTCACCCTTAGGTAACATTGAAAGTTCACTGCTACTGGCCAAAAGTTTCAACTCTGGAACACATGAAGGTTCTTGATTTGTTTTAATGCATTGAAGAGTTAAACTGATTTTCAACTTACAATAGAATAAAATAGAAACTTCTTCCCATGTTAAAGATGAATTGCAGGCAGCTTATGTTCCCCTAGAGAAAAAAACTTAGTTTTTATTGTTGGACATTGAGATCAAAGGTTGTTTTTTCCATGCCAGGAAATGAAGAGTCAAGGAATTGATGAAGAGCGTCTTCAACTGCTCAGAGATGTTAGTGGTGCTTTTAGACCAGGGATATTGACTGCACTTGTGGGCGTAAGTGGTGCTGGGAAGACCACCTTGATGGATGTGTTAGCTGGAAGGAAGACCGGTGGTTACATTGAAGGAAGTATTAACATCTCAGGCTATCCAAAGAATCAAGAGACATTTGCTCGTGTGAGCGGTTATTGTGAACAGAATGACATTCATTCACCTCGTGTTACTGTTTATGAATCTCTTCTGTACTCAGCCTGGCTCCGTCTTTCTAAAGATATAGATACAAAAACCCGAAAGGTATGTAATGTTTCTCAGTAATCAGTTATTCCTGGATTTTTGAGAAGTCTTTTTTCTTCAGGGATCTTACCCTCTCTTAATTTCCTTGTACGATTTATTATTCTTATTATCTTCACTATATGGTCCACAGATGTTTGTTGAAGAAATTATGGAATTGGTTGAGCTAAATCCCCTCAGAGATGCCTTAGTTGGACTTCCAGGTTTAGACGGCCTATCAACAGAACAAAGGAAAAGATTGACCATAGCAGTAGAATTGGTAGCTAATCCCTCTATCATATTCATGGATGAGCCAACTTCTGGTCTTGATGCTAGAGCTGCTGCTATCGTGATGCGTACTGTCAGAAACACTGTGGACACAGGTAGAACTGTTGTGTGCACCATTCATCAGCCTAGCATAGACATTTTTGAAGCTTTTGATGAGGTAAATTTCAAGTTTTTGAATGTTGCCTTTCGATTTTGATTTTGAATTTTTCCCCTTTTTTTCGTGTGTGTGTCAAATTTGAATGCAACTTGATATTTTTCTTGTTCCAGCTGTTGTTGATGAAAAGAGGAGGTCAAGTCATTTATGCCGGATCTCTTGGTCACCGTTCTCACAAGCTCATAGAATATTTTGAGGTGACAATTTCTCCTGTCCTGTTTCCATCTATGATTCCTTTAGCATCAAAGAGAATTTTTCCTTTCTTCTAGGGAATAAATAGTAGGGTTACTAATCGTGCCTCATGTCCATGCATAGCTCCTGATCATTCCCACTTCCCAGGCATTGAAATTAAGCAGTTTAATACTGTAGAATGTTATTTCAAGTTCTAGCGAAATAAATTGTGATATAACAACCAAGCCTCAATCCCAAACTAGATGAGGTTGGCTATAAGGATCATTTTGCGCCATTCCGCACAACGATTATCAAAAGCATCCATATAGACAGAAATTATGATATTAACTAATAATTTTATTTAAATACAGGCTGTCCCAGGTGTTCCCAAGATAAGAGATGCGTATAACCCTGCAACATGGATGCTCGAAATTAGTGCTCCTTCAATGGAGGCACAACTGGATGTAGACTTCGCAGAACAATATGCCAACTCCTCTCTCTATCAGTAAGCCTGGATATATCATGATAGCCATAAATTGCCTAGAGTTTTTTTTCTTCTTATTTTCTATGTTGAAATGTTTTCAGGAGGAATCAGGAAATTATCAAAGAGCTAAGCACACCAGCACCAGGATCCAAGGATCTCTACTTCCGAACCCAATACTCCCAAACTTTTCTTACTCAATGCAAAGCTTGTTTCTGGAAACAGCATTGGTCTTACTGGAGAAACCCTCGTTATAATGCCATTCGTCTGTTCATGACATTAGCCATTGGAATAATATTCGGTCTCATCTTTTGGGACAAAGGACAGAAGACGTAAGGCTTTGAATTCTGTCTTGAAAAATAATTGTTGTACCCATACTATTGCTTACTTTATACCAGTATACGGCAGGAGTAGCCTGTATTTTGTTCAAAAGGGAGGGAAACGTTCCTGATTTTGAGAACTTGCACATTTTTTGAATTTTATCTTCTTGCTTTCAATTCTGCACTCATACTGACAGGTAAATTTGATTTGTTAACAGATTTAGCCAGCAAGATCTATTGAATGTTTTCGGAGCCATGTACGCGGCGGTGCTTTTCCTTGGTGCAACCAATGCTGCGGGAGTGCAGTCTATAATTGCTATTGAGAGAACAGTTTTCTATCGCGAAAGAGCAGCTGGAATGTACTCCCCATTGCCTTACGCATTTGCGCAGGTAAAAATATGTGGGAGGCCTCTTTTAATTTACAGGACAATTTCTACCCCCATCCTCCATCCTTCTCTTAATTCACCATGATCAGTAGGACTCAAATGTCGTTATACATGCTTTCAGGCTGACAGGATAATTTCTTGCAGGTGGCCATAGAAGCAATTTATGTAGCAGTACAAACTATTGTTTATAGCATTCTCCTTTTCTCCATGATGGGCTTCGAGTGGACGGCTGCAAAGTTCTTGTGGTTCTACTACTTCATATTCATGTGCTTTGTTTACTTTACATTGTTTGGGATGATGGTTGTTGCATTGACCCCTGCCCCACAAATTGCTGCCATTTGCATGTCCTTCTTCACGTCCTTCTGGAACTTGTTCTCTGGTTTCCTTCTTCCTAGGCCTGTAAGTAATCTTAAACTCAGCTGCATTATATTTAATAAATCATTCGCAATGTTGTTATTTATAATTGATGAATGATGATGCATGCTTTTCATCCTAAACCCTTGCTCGTTTCCTTGTGTAAATAAAAACTAATAATTTTGCTCATTCATTACAGCAAATACCTATTTGGTGGAGGTGGTACTACTGGTGTTCTCCAGTGGCTTGGACATTATACGGCCTCGTGACATCTCAAGTGGGTGATAAAACCAATACAATCCGCGTACCTGGCGAGTCTGGAGATGTGCCAATAAAGGAATTCCTCAAAGGATACTTGGGATTTGAATATGACTTTCTTCCTGCTGTGGCTGCCGCCCATCTTGGATGGGTTGTCCTCTTCTTCTTTCTGTTTTCCTATGGTATCAAGTTCCTCAACTTCCAGAAGAGATAAAACCTACAGCTTCACTACTAGAGTCCTAGAACAGTTTTAATAATACAGAAAATCAAAGGTGTAATTATTCATAGATGGGGAAGCAAAACGTCACCCCTGTTTTTGGCCTTGTTTTTTATTTTTGATTTTTTCCCCCTCTCGATCTTGTGTGTATTACTATAGCATTCTTTTGGCCTGGCTTTCATAAGGGCAGTTATTAATAAACGGCAACAGATGTGTTCCTACAGAAACTAAGAATCTGAATCAAATGTTTAGTTTAGTCCCTTCCTTTCTTTTCCTTTTTACAACAACTTTTCTACTTTTCCATTCATGAGATATGCATTAGATTCAATTCTTCGTTGAAAAAATGATTCACTTCTGCTGGGGCTCTCTGTTTTTTCGCCGAGAATAACAAACACTAATATACATCTATCAGAATCTCTTTCTTTCTAGAAGCTTCATCTTCGAACCTCTCCGTTGTTGGAAGAATTCTCTGATCAGAACTTTGGTCACCCACGAATGGCATTTTCATTGATGATACCTTAGAAAATCTTCAAAAGGTACTAGTCTTGTTTTATGGATCTAGACTTTTATGCTCAAAATAGATTTGATATTAGATACGTCCGCATACCCACCAAATTTTTTTCAGCGAGGAAAAAGAGGGAAAAAAAAGAAAGAGATACGGGTCATTGATTTAATTAGTATTTTAAATAGTATGATTATAAAATACAATAATAATAAATAAAGTAACAAAAAAATAATAGTGAAAAAAATAAAAAGAACTCGATCTAAGCTCACCCGGATCATCAACAACTTTAATATTAAAGGGTGAAACTAAAAAATATATATATAAAAAAGACGTGAAAAAAGTTCAAAAATCAATTTCTAATAAATCAAATAAGAATTTAATAACTCCATAGAAAGCAAAATGAAAAGAAACAATATGAAGCTTAATCTCTATAAAATAAAATGTTGAAAAATAAAAATTAAAAAATATATATAATTAAAAAAGATCAAAAAACTTGATTCGGACCCACTAAAGTTAAGATGCAAAATCTTTGACTCAGTCGTGATACCAAAGTGATTGCGTTCAAAAGAAAATTGAGTAAAATCATGAAGTTCACATGTTGAGAGGTGAAATTAAAATGAATCAATTTAAAAAAAGACAAAAAAAAAGTTAGCCTACATTAACCGTTGAAACTAGTAACTCTAGTCATGAATCTAGAACTAACCTCATAGCAATGGAAAAAATATGAGTCAATATGGTTAACCCAAAAACTCCATGCCCATGAGCACATGATTAAGATAACATAATAAAAAGAAATAGAAACAAAAAAGGTAGGAAGAAAATTTTCCAATTAATTAAATTAAATGTTAAACAATAAAATTAAAATAAATCGATTTAAAAAAAGTACCCAAAAAAAGTTAACATGCATTAACTTTTGAGATCGGTAGCTTCTCTGGTCATGAACCTGAGACTAATCCCATAGAAGACATATAATAAAAAAATAACAAAGTAAAACTCTAAAAAAATAGTAAAAAAAATTAGCTTAAAAAAAAAACAAGTAAACTCGAGCGAAACTTCTAAATCCGGTTTAATATCTAAAACTAGTAATTTATGAAATCCTAGACTCGAGTTCATCAAATAGCTTAATTCCTGAACAATTTAATTTTAAAAGATGAAATCGTAAAGACAAATATTAATTTAAAAAACTTGTCAAAGAAAAAAAAATAGTTATAAAAAGATTAGGGATCGAATCTGATAGAAAAAAACTTATAGAGGATAAAATTATATAAAAAAGAACAATCTAAACAATGATATTAAACAAAACAAATATCAATTAAAAAAATAAGGGTCAAATTTGAAAAAGTAAAAAATAAAAAGGATTGAAATTGAAAAACATTTGTAATTTTATAGCTTATTAAAAATTAAAAAAAAAGTAGTAATAGAAAATATATGGACCAAATATAAAGGAAAAATTAAAGGAGCTGGTATGAAATTTTAAAGGAGTTGGAACTGAATTTGAGGAGGAAAGAGAGAAGAAAAAAAATAATCGCGTGTACCAAACTCGTGACATGTTTGGCACACACGCAATCCCATCATGTAAGTAGCGTATAGACCTTCAAAATACTGCCCTGGAAGGCGATGTTTGGTGGTCGGACAACCCCGCGTGCACTGCCTAAAAAATGCGGGGTTGTTCACACGTGTCAATAAGTTTTTTAATAATATTTAATATATATAAATTACAATAATTCCCTTAAATAACTTTCAAATTAATAATAAAATCAATGTAATAGGATAAAAAAAAGTTTTTGTGAGAGAGTTATATTGATCTTGTCTTTAAGGGCTTTAAAGTAATTTAACTATTTAAAATAAATTGAAAATGCCATAGCACCCCTGATTGAAAGGCATTGTACATTCTTTTATTACAAGGGTATATCAATAATTTTATCTTATAAGAAAATACAACTATTAACCTAACCTTGCATAAATTGTTAAAAATAATTGTATTATGGTAAAAAGATCACATTACCCCCTTGCCTAGTCTAAAGGTGTTTTGGGTGAGAGGCTATTTGTCAAATCACTATTTCAATGAATATTGATTTGTTTGTAGAGCTATACTAATTTCATTTAGTTTTTTTCTTTAGATTTCATTTCAGTTCATATTCTTCCAATTATTTTTAATTGCACTCAAAATTGTCTCGTAAACTCTTAATCTCATTCAATTTAATCCATGTCAAACTTAATCATCAACCTCAGAGTTTAGCGCCACTTTCATCTTAGTACTTGATTTCTAATTTGTGTATTTGGACCCTTAATTGACTATCAAACTTTTAATTTTATTCAATTTGCCCCCTGATTTAGTCAATTTTAACTCTTGAAGTCTCGCGCCTTTTACGATTTGGTTATTAGTTTTGAATTTGTTCAGTCAAACCCGTAATTGGCTATCAAACTTTAATTTTTCACAATTAAACCATTAATGACCAATTAAACATTTCAAAGTTCAATTTCAGTCTTCAAACTTCAATTTCTTCCAATTAACACTTAAATTAACTCCAAAAAAATTATTTCCTTGCAATTAAGTCCTCAATAAAATTAGCCAAGCCTTCCAAAATCCTCATTAAGTCCTTACTCATCCAAATTTGTATTTCTTTACCCCAAATACAAATATTTTTGCCGAATAGTTCTTTTATCAATCAGAATTGGGTTACTAATTTTACCAATCTTGTAGATTCTGGTCCTTTAACTTTTCACTTGTCATTTTAGTCATTCACCACCAATTTGAGCAATCTTCGAGGCTTTCCTCTTGTATATCTTTTTGTATTTTTTATTTTATTGATTTTTTATAGGGTTAAAAATAGGTAACAACATACGTAACTATGGAACAATATAACATGGAAAAAGGTTGCTAAGTACTGTTAATGTCAAATTTGATCCTTTTTTTTTTTAATCTTGTCATATGCAATGATTTTAAACTTTTTCATGCAAAATCGACTTGTCATAAAATATCAAAATAATTTATGACACCTCGGACACATATAAAAATGAAATCTAAAGAGAACATAAAAACCTAGGACAACAAAAAAACAAACTTCCAAAGCCAAATTGAAAAAATCTTGTAGCTTGAAGATAAAAAAAAAATTAAGGGAACAAACTGTTCATAAATAAAAATTCATGAGAGAATGTACGGTGAATTAACAGTAAAACAATGACCTCTTCTGATATGTCTATTAATGTTAATGTAATAACATCTTAGAGATGTACCAAAACAGATCTTTTTGATGGGTATTATTGCTTTTGACATGAGTTTTTTTAAAAACAATTGACAAAATAACGCGGTTAGAAAAATAATGGGAAAAATAGCACAATTTATACATGTCTCAATTGGAAAATAAAATATTCAAACTTGTTGTGATTCAAAAACGTGATATTTAAAAGAAATTATGAAATATATTGCATAAATTACGACGCGGTGAAAGAAAAAAAAAGAAAGAAACACTTGAGGTATATCGAAACTCCGATTACAACATCTCTAGTCCTATCAAAAAAGTTTTGACGAGACAAATCCAATAATACTAGAAAAGGTAACCAACAATGACATAATTAGATCACACTTGTAGTTCAAAGGCTGCGATTGACTCAATTGTCTTTGGTAACAAGTGTTTGATCACTATTTGTGACATTTATTTGATGTTGTTGAAATTCATGTCATCAAGATATTTTTAATGGTATTGTTAATATTGCAATCGGAGTTTTGAAGTATCTTTAAAATCTATTTCCCCCCCCCCTCTTATCTCTCTCTCTCTCTCTATATAT
>Ga0325411_1004493_pt1 | contig 15631 bp, 10 predicted proteins | sample PopdelMetagenome_13_FD_206181 | JGI IMG/M metagenome (GOLD analysis project Ga0325411, IMG submission 206181) | Populus deltoides microbial communities from Bellville, Georgia, United States - Xylem-PdIQD-R4 | ecosystem: Host-associated > Plants > Phyllosphere > Stem > Wood/Secondary xylem... | reverse complement strand
ATTTACTTACAAAAAATGATAAAATCCACAAGAATTAACGGATGTTGTGACCACGTACAAAAGTATAAGAAACTTGAGTGCTAGCTTGTGTTGAGAAGAGGGGAGAGTTGAGATGGGTGGTTGGCTGCAGTTTGGGAGGGGAGAGGTGGGATGTGGAAGAAGAAGGGGAAGAAGAAGGAGAAGCAGAGGAAGAGAGAGTGTCGGCAAAGGCAGTATATACTAGTGTTTACCGACGGAATATTCCGTCGGTAAATCCGTCGTTGATTTCGCCGATGGTAGCGACACGTCCCTACTTGGCTGTCCGGGTTTGAATCCCTCAGTATTTTCATCGGTAAATTCATCTGCATAAAATCCACGTCATCCCGCCGTTGCAATTTTCAAAAAACATTTCACGTCGTTGGCAATGCTGCTGGTATATACCGACGGAATAATTTCGTCGGTATATACCGGCGGCATCGCCGACGGAATTTTTCCGTCGGCTAATTCCGCCAGAATTTTTCCGTCGGCTAATTCCGACAGAATTTGAGATTGAATTATTTCCGTCGGCAATTTTTACTGACAGAAAGTTTCAGTCGGTAATTCCATTGGTGTTATCCAATTTTCTGGTAGTGACAAATCCATCCTTTACTCTTCAATTTTTAATCCAAAACATTAAATAAACCTTAATTTTAGAGAAGAAATAAATAAATAAATGCCTAAATTCCCGATAGATGGAAGCATCTCTTCCCTTTTTTTTATTAACATGGATGTTTGGATCAGCTTACGCGCACTTCAATTAATTTCACAGGCCTGAAGTTAACCACCATGTAATTCTCTAGTAGCCCTGAGGTTTGTAGGACTCGAACTAATAACCTTAAAAAAAACAAATCTAAAATCTAACCAGTTAAATTATACTACTCCCTCAAAGTTAAAGTATGTCTTCCTTCTATCTTTAGCATGCGTGCCTCAAATGGTGCTTTCCTAGTAAATTCGGCTTCGACGTCCCAATCCAAATACAGTACTGGTCATCATCCTTGACGCTCAAGAAATTTCATTCCACGTCTGTCAACAGCCACCAGAGGGAGAGTCCAATGAGAAATTAAGAGTTAGGCAACAACATCCATCATTACGCCACATCTTTCCTTGCGTAATACAATTTAGTGGGTGTTTAAGAGTCGGTAGTTGTTATTTTTAAATGTATACTTTTTAAAAAATATATTAAAATAATATTTTTTTATTTTAAAAATAATTTACTATCAATAATAAAAAAAATTATTTTTTAGATAACAATTCTTTGATTGATTGTGCAATTCCACCGCTCCGCAATACTAAAGTGCCCATATTTAACACGTTTACTTCTTTTAATACAATTTAACGAGCCACGGCGATTCCATTTAAGCTTCCTAGCCAGTGTCTGGCCACCAAGCCACCGTTAAGTGGAGGGGTGTTTAGGAAACTTGATTATATGATTGTTTTTTGAAGTATTTTTTATTTTAAAATATATTAAAATAATATTTTTTTTATTTTTTAAAAATTATTTTTGAGATTAACACATCAAAACGATTCAAAATATAAAAAAATTAATTTTTTAAAAATACAGGTTAGCTTGCGTTTCCAAACACTCTCGAAATCTCCGAAGTATTCTTCTGTGTTGTATTTAAAGGATGTTAGATGTTATTTTTTAAAGTTTTATTTTTAATATATTAAAATAATGTTTTAAAATTTTAAAATTTATTTTTACATAATTTTAAAATATTAAAAAATGAATTTAAAAAAATTCAAATTTAAAAAACAAAAAAGTTAAACTTCAATGCTAAATATTTCTTTTGCAAAACTGGAAACGTGTCCCCACAAAATTCGGTGTCGAAACATTAAATGCCATCAAGCCACCTTCTAAAGTTGAAATCTCCATAGTTGACCAATTAAGCTTGCTAGTCAGTGTCTTGGCCACCAAGCCACCGTTAAAGTTGAAACCTCCGGAGTATTCAGCTCGGGAGTATTTAAAAAAAAAATGTTAGATGTTCTTTTTTAAAGGTTTTTTTTAATATATATTAAAATAATATTTTTTATATTTTAAAATTTATCTTTAGTATATAAATATAATTTAAAAATACTAATAAAATTAATTTTAAAAAAATCAAATTTTAACAAAAAAAATTAAACTTCAATGTTAAATATTTTTTTTGCAAAACTGGAAACGTGTCCCAAAATTATCTCGGTGTGTTGGAGTGTAATAAAAATTATTTTTTAAATAATATTTTTTATTTTTAAAAATTCAATTTTTATATCAACAAATTAAAATCATCTAAAATTATTTAAAAAATTAAATTAAAAAAAAGGTAAAACATCAAGGCTAAATATATCTTTGCAAAAGTGGGAAACGTGTCCCCACAGGAGTGCAGTTGAGAAGGCTATAAATTAAAACCCGAGGTGCCTCCAAACCTCATCCTTCACGCATTCCCAATTCTCTCTTCCCTCATCACCTCCAGTTATATACATACAATACTTGTGCTACGTCCTTTAATTAAATATTCCTCTCTGGTCTGTCTCACTCTACATATAATATCTAGCAATGGCTGCAATTGATACTGGTCTTGCGCAAGCTTATGTGATGCGAAAGCTACACAAGGAAAAGATGGAGAGATTAGAGCAAGCAGAGAGAGGGATTGTTGCTGGTGAGAAGAAAGGTAAGAACCCTAGCGGTTGCTTCTTCTGGGGATCCAAGAAGAACCATCCTGCCAAAGTAGACTGTGAGGAAAAGCAAGCCAGAGAAGATGAAGCTTTGAGTTTTAATTAGTTTGTGATTGGAGATTGTAATATTAATTGCTGTAAGTATTCATTAGTCATGGCTGTCTAACATGCCATTGCCCTGTCGGTTTGGAGATTGGTAATAGTTTGAAGCTTAATCCCTCTCTCTCTCTCTCTCTTCTTTTTCTTTTCTTTTTTTTGGTGTATTCTTTTCTTTTTGTTAAGGTGATGATAAAGAAATGTAAATTTTAAAAAATAAATAAATTGCAGTTTGCACTTTTAAAAAATAAATTTTAAAGATACATGTTTGATTATAATTGATGTTAGATAAATTTATAAATTCAAAATAAATAAAAATAATAATTCTTCACAAATAAAAAATATATTATTTTAATTTATACAAAATTAAAATTTAAAAAACAACCGTACTTACTTTCTTCACTAAGATGTGAAAATGTAAGAGAGAAATTGGTGTAAAAATGGCATTGGGGGTGTGGCCCCCTCTATGCTTAATGGAAGGGGAAGGGATGAATTCTTTTTACCAACCACTCCAATTATTTATAAAAAATTAAAATGGAGTTAGAATCAGATACCACTACAACCAGATAAATAAACCGAAGATGAAATGGAAGTTTTTAAACCCGGTCTGGTGATCAGCCCAGTTTAAGGCCTGAGTTTTGGATTTTGATCAGGTCACTGGATTTTGACCGGGTTGGCCAGGTTAATTTCTATTTTAAAAAAATTTAAAATGGCGTCGTTTTGTAAAAAAAAAAACAAAAGTCAACGGGTTGCAACCGGGTTTTGTCGGGTCAACCTATCGGGTCAGCCGAGTTACACCGGGTCATGGCTTACGCTATTTTTTTATCAACCCGGCCCGGTTCGACCAGATCCCAGGTCGGGCCGGGTTTCAAAACACTTCAATTATCCAAAACAATATAAATAATCGAGTTAAGATGTTTTATTTTTACAGCTATTTAAAATTATTGATTGTTTTTTAAAATATTTTTTATTCAAATATATATTAAATTAATATTTTTTATATTTTTTAAAATTTATTTTTAACGTCAATAAATTAAAACAATTTAAAAATATAAAATGAAATAAATTTTAATAGATTTCTATTTAGATTGCAACTCCGAGGACTTAAAAATAAATAACGGAACTTGATTACGAAGCTTTAGAATATTGAATTTCCTCGAGAGGAAAATTTTGTTTATTCTATAGCAGAAAAATTAATTAATTTATTTATTAATTTCATATAGTTATAAGGTAGAAAGGAGTTCGAAGCTGTTCACAGAATTATATTTATTTTATTCAACTAATCATTTGCTTTGAATGATAAAAAGAATATAAGGCAAAAATATTATACAAAAGAATCAAATTTAAAGATGATAAATAAACAAATTATATTAAGCATCCAAACCCCAAACTGGGAGGTTCATGCTTAGGTGAAGACTGGACATGTATGGGCAAAGATGAACAAAACGTACTCTCTGACTCTTTATGGGCTTTACAATACGCACGTCAGCAAGTCTTTTGAGAGCGAAGGGCCATCATCTATTGGGCCACAAGACATGAATATGGTATTCCAGTAATAATGGTTGTCCATCATCTGATCTGGCTCAATAGGTTATCCGGAATATTGATAATTGGGTTGGGTACATGGATGAATTCGGATTAAGAGAGTGCTTGTTAGTGTGGTAACGTTTCCAAACGCATTCTAAATAGGTTTAACTTGTGAAGTTAGTTATTCAACTTATAAAATTTTGATAATTCTATAGTAAATAATAAAAAAAATTATTAAACTTAATTCTCAATCAACTCAATATTTAATGTTCAATAATGAAATTAAAAATAAAATCCAACAAGAAAAATAAGTCGAGTCAACCCAAGCTAACTTACCAAACTTAAATCATGAGACCGGGATAATTTCATAGAAAGCAAATTAAAATAAATTATCAAACTCAATTCTCAATCAACTAAATATTGAACGATGAAATTGAAAAGAAAAATTAAAATGAAAAGGACACAAAACACCACCCGAGTCAACTGATCAAACTCGTGAATCGAGTCATGAGATCATGATAACTTCATAGAACAAACTAAAATAAATTATGAAACTCAATTCTCAATCAACTCAATATTGAAATATGAATTAAAAAAATCAATTAAAAAGAACAAAAAAACTCAAATCAATTGACATAACCCTTAATCCAGGTTATAAAATCGTGATAACCTCAAAGAAAATAAATTAAAAAAAATAAAGCATGGTTTTCAATCAACCCAGTGTTGGAGGATTAATTTTTAAAAAATCAAATAAAAAAAGGACATGAGTCAACTTAAGTTAAGTTGTCAAACTTAAGACAGGAGGCCAATATAATTTTAAAGAAAATAAATCGAAACAAATTATAAAGTTCTTACTAGCCATATTAAACAACTCTTTCTTGTTTTAGAACAATTCTCACACTTAAGTAGAAATCCAAAAAATTTGGTTCAGGCAATTTATTAGCATCAAACATGCTATGTAGGGATATATTTATTTTTTACTTACTATATTCTATCAATCTATTTATATAAAGATAGCGAGTATATATTTCATGCATAAATATTTATAACCAAATTTAGATAAGATATTTAATCATAATTTAGTCTTTTACTATTTTCCTGCAAATTAATAGTCCTCACTATTATTTCAGAAAATCTCGCTTAGATCTTCTAGTGGACTGCGATCTCATTTAAGTTATATGACCTTAAGTAACTTAGAAAATCAAAATAAATTAAATTAAATAGATGTTATAGCTTATCAATCATTCATGTGACTCCTAGATCTGTTAGGTGACAACTTTTTGTCTAAACATATCATATATGTTTCGTCCAACAATTGTCTCTGATCTTATATAATCATAAGTAACTCATTCAAATCATATAAGTTAGTTAAGTAAAACCCAATTTTATAGCATTAAATATATTCGATTAACGGTAACTTTGAGTAACTCAAGAAATTATTCATGAATAGAACTCTAGTTTTATACATATAAAATTGCAAGGTAATAAATCATGTTCTCAAAATGTACTTAATATATTAATAAGAGACTTATTATTTTAATTAAGTCTCATTTCATGGCATTAATGATATATCATACATAACAATTATATATAAACATACACCATTAGCATGTCATTCTAATCGGATAATTATGGATATATCTAAACTAATTCCCTCGAGTTATCGAAGGGAATTAAGTGGTCAAAACCTAAGTAATTATTGCAAAACTTTTAGCACCATGGTTATAGCCTTTTTTGGTCATTCTCTCTTCATTTTGGATTACAAAATAGATTTTTATATATGAATTTCTATATATCTAAATTAAATAATGTTTACATAATTGTATAAGAAATCTCAAATTACATTAAGAGAAATTACATAAGAAAATAATTTTACAATCCAAAAAAAAAACAAAGAAAATGCAGGACACATACACTCTATTTATTATTACAATCATTCAACCATAAAATAACAATCACATTGATTTTTTATGTCCATAACCATCCACTTGCATAATAACATATTGATATGCATGATAAAATTATTGCATGCTTCAATTCTAATTATTGGCTTTATGTATAATTTTAAAAATAATATTTCTAACATTTAGAAATATTAAATCAAATGTAATTTGATAATTTTCCAAACATAATAAATTTTATTTAATACAAATTTTATTTGAATCCTAACCCTATTAGATAAATTAATTCTATAATTAATTTAATTTATGGTTATAACTTTAAAATATAAAATCAACATTTAATATCTAGAGGGGCATAATTATAATTCTATCTCATGTTCCATATAGTAAAAATAAATAAATGGCAAGGGTAAATTCATAATTAATTATTAGTAGTAGAGATATAGGAGTAATTATATCCCCAATACTCTAAAAAGGCACTAAGGGTATAATCATAAATTTCATCCATTCTTCTTATTTCTTGTTGCTAATAAAGGGCTGACAGTTGTTACAGCAGCCTCCAAAAACATAGGGTTGCTGCCTTGCTCTACTAGCAATGTTATGGTTGCTAGCGTGGCTATGGTGTGTTGTTGTTGCTCGCTAGTAATGTAGACTCCGCTTTAAAAACTTTTTTTTAATGGTGGGTTCCAATCAAATCTGGCCGGAACAGTAGCAGAAGCTTTTTTAAAAAGTCATGATAGAAAATTTAATTTTGGAAAACAATAATTTTTGCACTTAAATTTTGTTTGGACTAATAACAATTAAAACATGCAAACAACAACCTTAATTGTCTAACGATGGCTCTGCTATCACGGTTGGGTTTCTTGAAACACATATACATAGCAATAATTGTAAATGTTTTTTGTTAAATTAGAGTGTTAAGGATCCTGTTAGACATATTTAGGGTTGTGTATGATTTATACGAAAACTACCTGAAGATTAGATGTTCTTTTTGCGTTTGACTAATTGTTTTAAAGTTGGGTTATCGCAAACCACAAGTCATTCAAATGTCCAATCTCTAACAATAATCTACATGAACCATTAGTTAAAAATCTCCTAAACCCTTTTATAAGAGAGAGATTTTTATACCTTTGAGTGCTAGCTCTTTTTTCTTTTGTATTTTAGATATTTCTGTATTGTACTCTACTCAAAGAAAATAAGAGACATAACTTTCTATTTATAGAAAAACTTAAAAACCCAATAAATGGTAAACTATTAATTTTCCCCTTAAATAATATCAAATATATTATTTTAGGCTAATTTTATAAATTTATTCAATTAAGTCCCTACTTGATTTTCCTTGTATAAATTACAATTTAGTCCTCAATTTCTAAAACTTATTTACAATCAAGTCACACTTGATTAATCATCTCATATTAATTTCAGACCAATGGTTCTTATATATGTGATCTATTAGGTTCCCTAGTAAATTGACCTAAATATAAATCATAATCCTAAATAAAATAGAATTAAGTAAATTAATTTATTATCAATTCAATAATTGATTGATTTACAATTTAAGATCAAGTACAATGTCTAACAACCTATAATTCCCTAAATATTAAAAAAAGTCATAAGTGGTTTGACTTAACCTTTCGGCGACCAATTTCTCAGTGTAATTATTATCCTTTTATCAATAATATTCTGATTTAGACATTATAGCTTGAAGCGTGTCTATTCTATCAAATCATGTTTGTTCTCAACATCACAGTCATTGATTTTTTGAATAAGATTTGAAACTTTTATCAAATTCCATTCCACTTTGCACAAGGATTTACATTCAATACTATTTGAGAGTAGATAGAATAATTTTTCTAATTTACCTAGGGTGGCAAATCATCTCTTGATTATTTAAATACCTCAATATAGTTCATGTCATATCAAATATCTACTCATTTGTTACCCTTGATTAGAATGTATAACAAGATCAAAACATAACACTCTCTATAAGATAATTTAGTGATCTCAAGTCTAAGGATTATATACACAATTGTCATGTGAGTCTTTCTATAGATACAAGTGATTTCTCCTTATAAAATTCTCATGCGGGTCAGTTCAATGTATATGTCATCCGACAAATATCTACATACTAGTTATAGGTATCCCTCATACCTGAGATAATGAGAACAACTACTTTTTTTTTCATAAATGAAAGAACATAATATATATTAATCTCAACGTCTCTAATTAATGTCAATTCTTAATAGAGCATTGACCAAGAACATTTAGAAACAATGCTTTCATGCTATAGAAATCCTACAACTATAACAACTTTATAGTTTTCTTCGCAAAGCATTTTTGTTTCCATAACTTTATCTTTGCTAAAGATTTATTAATAAAATATTTGATGAATATTAAAGATAAATAAGCTTGTATTGATAAATTAAAATATTTACATGAACAAAGTTAATATCACATGTAACCAACCGATTAACTATAGGGCATATATACTAATAATTATATCATCCCAAAATATCATTCATTTTGATCAAGTAGTTAAATAGATTTGTGATACCTTATTTAAAAATAAGTTTATTTTAATGGGTGTCTTTATAATATTAGTTGATATTAGATTTTTTGTTTCTGCTTCGCACATGTATTATTTAACAATTTAATATCATTATTATTTTTATAATTTATAGTGTGTTATTTTAAATTATTTATAACTTATATTTCTATTATTTATTAAATTGAAGTGCTTTTTTAAAAAAAATTGAATATAGAAAGCTTGATAATTTCTTAATTTAGTTTATTATATTTTTAAAATATATAAATAAATTTTAACTGCATTAAAATAAAAAAACTACAGCCATGAAATAGTTACTAGTTTTGATTAGATATCTCAAAAATAATAATCACCAAAAACTTTGAATCAATTTACTCACCAGCGAGTTAGAGATTAAAAATATATTTTACATATGATATCATATGATGGTATAAGAAATAAAATAAATAAATAAATCATTATTTATTTTAATGTATATTGATAGTTTTTTTAATTAAAAGATTACAACATTATTTTGATATTCCATTTTAAAATTTAAGTTAGTTTAAATTATATGATAAAATTAAGAATTATCAAAATACCAAAATAGAAATATGGCATGATAGGATAGGATTTGTTTTATACAAAATAGGTATCATTATATATTTGTCACATCCTAAACCCAAAAATTATGAAAACATCTTTTTTTGCATCACAACGGGTCTTATGAACATGCAGGACATTTTAACACCAATTAAGATATTATAATCAAAATAATAATTCATTATAAAAACATATTGAATCATAAATTAAATAAAAAAAATATAAATCATCTGATATAAAATAATTTAAGTTTAATGTCAAATAAAACTAAATGTACAACAAATCTAAAATTATAAATTGATTTGATTATTGAAATATTAAAGTCTAGAAATCAACTATAAGCTTTTAAAGCAACCCCTTAACATTTTAAGTCTCTTTAAAATAATTTAATAAATAAATAAATAGAGGATGAGTGTCACACACTTAATACATAAAAGTCTAAAAACACGTTTATAAATCATTCACATAATTTAATAATTTAAATTAATCATTTTGAACATAAATATAGATTGCATACTCATATTCAAAGTCAAATTCCGCGTAAAAAAATTACAAATTCTTTAACCACAGTAATAATAGGTCATATTTTTTTTTATGGCTAGGCATCAATTTCTAAATAAACATGTCTTTAAGTGACAATATATAACCCTCAAATGTTGGGTCCAAAGCATATGGTTACTGTGACAATGGATAATATTTTATTATATGACTATGCATCCAATTTTAAATAAACATGTTTATAGGTGTTAATGTATAGCCTCAAAGGTCTGGTCCAAAACGTAGTCCATGGAATTCATATTCATATTTCTTCCCTTCCATTTGATTACCTAAGAAGGATTGAAACTGGTTTGTTAATGCTTCTATATGTTGATTCATATTTGGTTTTTATTTTTTTTATTACTATTTATTTTATTTGAAATAATTTATGAAATTAAAGTTTGTTTTAATTTCATTCATTTTTAACTTTTTTATCTATCAAATTTGGTCTCCCATTCTTTTGATTGCTATTTATTATATTTGAAATAATTTATGAAATTGAAATTTTTTTAATCTCATCATCTTTTAACTTTTTTATTTGTCAGATTTTAACCATTCTTCTCTCTGTAATTTATTTTATTTAAAATAATTTATAAAATTAATTTTTTTTTTCAATTTCTTCTTTCTTCAACTTTTCATGTTAAATTTAGTCCACATTTTCTTAATAAACTTGAAAAAAATTAAAAAATTATTTTCCAACTTATTTTTCATAGCATAACTAAATATTAAATTTTTTTTAAATTTATATTTTATGATATTAACAAACACAATAAAATAATTTACTTTTTAAAAATATATATTTCATGAAAATCACTTTAAGTTATTTTCCTAAATAAACAAAGTTATTTGACATGAGGGGGAGCTGCGTCCGTTTTGAATAATAAAACAATGTTTATTTTTATATTTTAAAAGTGCTTTTGAAAAAAAAAAATTTATTTTTTTTCTTTGTTTTAAATTAATATGTTTTTGATATTTTCAGATTATTATAATGCGCTGATATTAAAAATAATTTTAAAAAAATTAAAAATATATATTTTTAATAAATTTATGAATAAAAAATATTTTACACGTAATTATATTTTCAACACCCAAAAAAATAAAAAATCTGTGTATATGGTAGAGAGAAAACGGCTGTCATGAATGCCGTCACGCGTGTAGAGTGAGAGGCACGTGACAGGAAGGGCTTGTCACATGGTGAAGGGAGGCATTGGATTAGCGGTGACAGTATGATGCTTCTTCTGACCAGATTCACTAGATTTCAAAAAACAATGCCATCTACATGAGACCAAACCCATGTGCTCGGTTTCCGCGGACGCCATTGAAGGCGACCCCACGATGCCAATCTTCCATGCCCCCATCCATGCTTTCTTGGACTCGACTGAACAATCATGCTTGGCTGCCCGTTAGTCTGAATTACTTCTATGGTCCTATTCACACGCAATATTGAGCTTTTAGGATGAAATGTTGGTAGGTCATTTCTCATATTTCAATGGCGGTCCCATGAGGAAAATAAAAATATTCACGTAAAATTGTTAGAAAATTAAAAAAATATTAACAAACACGTTTGAGGCTTTGATAAAAATGAAATCCTCTGGCTTTTAGAAATAAAATTTTATTGAAAATTATTCTTCAACAAATATTTTTTAAACAAATATTTTTTAACATGGAATATTAAATTTGATTTTCTTATAGTGCATACATTGAAAAGTTAGAAGAATTAAGAGTGAACTTAAATAAAATGAATTTTGTGCTTAAATCACACATGCATTCACTCAATTTGACTCGGGCTCGGGCCGCAGGCCTAGATGTAGAAATAAATAATTATTTTTTAAATAAAAACCTTTCACATCCTAAACATTTTTATTTTTTAAGTCAAAATTTATGGATTTTAAAGATAAAACTATAAAGTTTTTTACCTGTTTATAATAGGTAATTAAAGAAAAATGATGAAAATTAATTCTGGTAATTCTGCATTAGTTTTGGTTCAAAAAATAAGTATAAAAAGGGGTTAAAGGAAAGATGCTCTACACACATTGTAGTAGCTCTCTAGCCTTTTTCTCTATATTTTTCCAGCTCATTTTGCTTTGTCTTGTATCTTTTTTTTCCTTTATGTTCAGAGCTTGAGTTTAGGTTTTTTTTTTTATATAAAGAAAATAAGAGTTCATTATTCCTATGGTTCATAGATTATTTAACGAAAGACATTCTTCAAAGTTCTGTTGTTGGATTATTATGAGATTATTTGTAAGATATTGTTTACACCATGTGACGAGTATTTTAGTTTTAATGACAAGGGGTTTAATCATTAATAATAACATTTTTTTTACTTCATCTAGTTATTTTCAACAAGTGCCTAATATTTATATTGTTTTTAGTTGAAGTATAATATATGGTTTTATATATGTTAGTATGCATGCCAATATCTTTATTGATTCAAATACAACTTTAACTATTCTATAATTTATTTAGTATGCATATTAGGATTTTGTTTTAAATCTTTTATATGTTTATGTTATCTTACTTGATTATAAAATTACATACAATCTACACTAAATAATTGCTATCGCTAAAATATCACCAACAATCTTAAAACAAAAACTAGTTTCTTCGATTTTCTGTGTTCTTTCCATTTTTTACTATCATATCAAAATAAACTATCAAATTGTCTAGATAGTTTGTTAGTTAAATTTTTATTTGTCTCTATTGCATTACATGTTTAAAAGCCAAATTTAATTATATATATTTAAGTGTTGTTAAAGATTATAAATTGTTTCTACTCAAGATTTGGTTGCTTAAATTAATTTTGATTTGGCAAGCATTATTTTCGTAAAGATGATTTCATCATCACTTTCTATGGTGCATGGTAAAAAAACATTGAAAAGTTCAATGGACTAAACTAATGGCAACAAAAGATGTCATTCTATCTAACTACTTTATACTTGGTTAAGTTCTTGTATGAAGAAACACCAAATCTATTAGATAATAAATTTAATCCTACTGTTATGGTAGTTATAGACACATGGAATTATTGTTATTTTGTGTGCATGGACTATATCTTGAATCGCTTAGATAACACATTTTATGATGTGTATTATTTAATCAAGAGTGTAAAGGTACTATGAAAAGCTTTAGACTAAAAGTACAAAGCTACATATACTGGTATAAAAAATTCATAGTCGGTAAATTTCTAGATTTTAAGATAATCAATTCAAGGATCATGATATGCCAAGATCAAGAGTTTCATCTCATCTTACATGATATTCATTCTAAGATAGCATTTGGTTACTGTCTTGGGATAGAAGGGACGAAGATAATGGAAACAAAAATGTGTTTGGTTGATGAGACAAAGATAAATATATAAAAATAAATTTGTCTCTCGTCCAGTTTTGGAGTGAATTTATGTACTTTAAAAAATGGAGGTACATGTGAGGATATGTCTTTATAAACAATATTTTTATATATATATTTTTTTATTTCTAAGATATCTCTGTAAAAAACTCTCAATTCCAAAATTATTTAATTAAGACATGTAAAAATAAAATGATTATTACCATAATTTTAAAACCCAACTCAGGATCGATCCGGGGCAAGACTCGGGTCATTAGTCAAGGTTCGAGTCACAAGTCGGGTCAAATCCAAGTTGACCCAAGTCAACGTAAGAATAAAAATAATAATTATTATAGTTTTGAAATCTAATTTAGAGGTCGATCCAGGGCAAGACCCAGATCACGAACGAGGTTGACCATTGACTTGGGTCAATATAAGAATAAAAATGGTTATTATTATAGTTTTAAAACCCGACTCGATGGTCGACCCGATATAAGGCCCAGGTCACGTGTTAGGAGGATCAATTCGAGTTGACCCTGGTCAATATAAAATAAAAATGATTATTATTATAATTTTAAAACTTGATTTGAGGATCAACCTAGAACAAGACCCCAATCATAGATCAAAAAGGTCAATCTAGATTGACCTGAGTCAATGTAATGATAAAAGTTACTATTATTATAGTTTTAAAACCAGACTCGAGGGTCAACCGAGGCAAGGTCCAAGTCACAGGTCGGGAGGGTCAACACGGGTTGACCCGAGTCAATGTATGGATAAAAGTGGTTATTATAATAGTTTCAAAACCCGACTCGGGAGTCGACCCAATGTAAGGTTTAGGTCATAGGTCGAGAGGGTCAGCTCAACTAACCCAAAATTTTTATTTTTTTCTTCAAAAAAGTCAACAGTTTTTTTTACCCTTGTTTTATCTCAAATTAGCCTGGGTTTTTGACTGAGCCAAGTCAAGTCAATTTGTACTCTATTTTTTCTTCAACTCGGACCAGTTTAGGTCCTATATTAACCTGTCAAGTTAGTCCTAGTTATATAACTATGACTATTATAATATTATTAATTTCAACACTCGATATAAAATAAAATAAAAAATATATCAAAATTTTAAAAATATGTAAGTTTGATAATAATACATATTAATTGTAAAATAAATATATATTTTTTATTTTATTTATTCTATTTTATCCACCATAACCAAACAAAATACAAAGATAGTCACTTTATCTTATATATATATATATATACTAGGATCTTTGTTGATTCAAGTTTAACTTTAAAATATTATTATTTTTTTAGTATACATACTAGAATTTTGTTTTAACTTTTGCTAGTTTATGCTCTTTTAAATTGTTATAAAACTACATACAATTTGTAATAAATACTTGTTACCACTAAAATACTTGTTACCACTAAAATATCATCAACAAAAATAAGTTGCTCATGATTTGTTTTCCAGGATATTTTTTCATGGCCCTGTTTGTTTGCTGGAAAGTAGTTTTTTTTTTAAGTGAATTCCGGAAAAGTGAATTATTTTTCGATATTTGATAGTGTAATAGAAAATAAGTTGGAAAACACTTTCCAGTGTTTGGTCATGGAAAATGAGCTGGAAAATAACTTATTAATGTTTTATTTTTTTTCAAGTTTATTGAAATAATGAGGAACAAATCTTACAAATTAAAAAGTTGAATGAGAATGAAATTGAAAAAAATATAATTTCATAAATAATCTCAAATAAAATAAATAATAATCAAAATAATAGAGATCAAATTTAAAAAATAAAAAAATTAAAAGATGAAGAAATTAAAATAATAATATTTTTCATAAATTATTTCAAACAAAATAAGTAACAATCAAAAGAATGAGGACCAAATTTGATAGATCAAAAATTTCAATTAAAAAATGATAAGGGAAAGGCAAATAACAATTATAAAAATAAGGACCAAGATTAATATAAAAATTAAATTCTAAGGGATAAAATTGAAAAACAAATATTTAAAACAAAAAAATATAACAATCAAAAGTTTGAGGACCAAATTTGATATAATCAGCAAATAATATGATATTTCTAAATTTTTCACAACTTTCAAAAAGTGTTTTCCGCCTAAAATAAAAGGAAAACACTTTCCTGGAAACCAAGTCAAATTTTTTTTTGACTGGAAAGTGTTTTTCGGTGACCAACTTTTCTAATGACAAACAAACACAGGAAAGTTTGGAAAATAATTTTCTGGAAACCAGTTTCCGAAAAACAAACGCAGCCTTAATTATCTATTTAGTCTCAAAACAAAATATTTTATCAATTTAGTATGCAACAAGGCATATATTTTTTGATTGGGCCTTTCGTAAATGTCTATTAATATCTTACATGTCCTAAAAAACTAGGGACATAATTGATAAAAGCTTTTGTTTTGGAATGAAATTGAGAACTTGGTTAGTCCATTCA
>Ga0325411_1004491_pt1 | contig 15640 bp, 9 predicted proteins | sample PopdelMetagenome_13_FD_206181 | JGI IMG/M metagenome (GOLD analysis project Ga0325411, IMG submission 206181) | Populus deltoides microbial communities from Bellville, Georgia, United States - Xylem-PdIQD-R4 | ecosystem: Host-associated > Plants > Phyllosphere > Stem > Wood/Secondary xylem... | reverse complement strand
TAGCATAACCAGGAAGCAACCTAGTTGGTATCTATTGTAGATAAAGGATCCAGTGATCACAAAATAATTAAGAAGGTGCAAGATGAGGAATGAAAATAGTAGGACCAAACTAAGATAAAATTAATATTAGGGGGACCAACAAAATATACCATTAAAGCCCCTCACCAGATATATAAATACATACACAACCGAAGCACTACATATCCACTTATACACACCATCTCCTTCCCCATTTCATCGAAAGACTCAAAGGCCATCCATCCCTTTCATTTTATATCAACATGGACTTCTCTTCTTCAAAGAAAACCATGAGAATTTCATTAGCAGTAGCTGATGCAGCATCATGTTACTGTGCTATGGTCCTATTAGGCCTAATATTATTGGGGTCTATTAGGGAGAGTTCTATGACAGAAGAGCCTGTCAAGGGGAGCCAGTTTTTTGACAGACCCTGTGATGAAATATATGTTGTCGGAGAAGGAGAGACGCTCAACACCATCAGTGAAAAGTGCGACGACCCGTTTATAGTGGAGCAGAACCCGCATATCCATGACCCAGATGATGTTTATCCTGGACTTGTTATCAAGATCACCAGTTCAAAGTCAAGGAAGATGATGAAGAGGTAGTTCTTGGAGATGAGATATGGCTTCTTGATAGGAATACAGATACCAAATTAATTAGCATGCTTGGTTTTTTGAAAAACTTCTTACACACATGCTTTAATTTCTATTTAATTTTATTTACTTTGTAATAGGAAAAGAATTATATATATATATATACCATAGAGTTTTCAATAATTAAGTTCAAAGCTTCAATTGGGTCCTTGATGTCCTTTTGAGATTAGAGAAAGGTCTTTTTGTAGTTCCATTCCATTTTATTATACCCCTTCTGTATATGTGAGAGATATACACATCTACTATATAGCTACGATCATGCATCCTCTACACTCTCTGTATAAAATGATTCACAGCTATAGCAAATTTATTTGGGATTGTCCTAATTAATCTATTCATTGTCCGTGTCTGCGCTATCAAATTCTATAGCTTCTTGCGTTTTTTAAACATTTTTTTGTGTTCAAATAATGGGATATTTTTAAAAGTTGGAATTGGCTTACCGGATCACATCGATTTACTTAAACCGATGAAGGAACATTTTGTTTTCTTGTTTTTTAAAAGAATATATATATATATATAACAATATGCAATAGTTAATGTAGATATTACAATACAAGAATAATAAACCTTTTCTAAATATATATAAAAAGCCTTTAATAATAGACATTTTCTATTTATATATATAAAGAAATGTACAATAATTAATATAAAGATTACAATACAAAAATATTGTACATTATCCTTTATATATAAATAAAAAAAATATGTTAATTCTTTTATTATTCTCAACTTTATTAGAGTCGTTACACTTTGAAAACCTATTTCCTTCTCTCTAATGGACTCTTTCTCTTAGTCTAATGTGCAAACTTCACCTTCTTCCTTTGTTTTGGAAGCTTCTTATTACAATATTTTCCAACCCATCATAATATTGTCTGAATTTAGATGCAGTAATTTTTTTTTTTCTCATTGAAAGTAAGGTTTAAAGCTATAAACCAAAAACAAAAATTATAAAAAGAGCATGAAAAACAAATCCCATAAATATTTTTTGAATAAATAAAGCAACATGTGAAGGACACAAGCAGAAAATGAAAAAAAAAAAGATTGTATCTATTTATTATCTTGAAATAAATTAATTACTTCTCAATCAGTATAAAATTTCTTGTCAAAATGATACGAAAATAAATGCTAGTAATTGACTATAAATAAATAAATAAATAAAAATGCTGATTAATCCTATGCCACAAAATGTGATGATGCATGTGTCATTGTTGATCCACTAGATCTTCATCTCACTAAATAAAATGAAAAAAACTATGAATCACATTTTAATGGTGGGGGTGGCATATATATATGTCTCAGATCTCTTATCCAATTAGGTTTATTAGTATCACAATACGTGGTGGCATCGAACTACAATAATATTATAAAAGGAGCAAAAGATGCTGCTGCTGATCGATTAGGGCTCAAGTTGATTATGACCTCTTTGAATCTCGCAGCACACCCCACCAATCACAGGGATCATCATGATGCATTCCATACCATTGTTATTGTGCATGCCCTTAATTTGTAATCTATGCCGCCAAAAAACAAATCGTGCCGTAATAATTAGCAATTGGTGTGGTAGATATGCTTCCATAAACGTTTATGATAGTTTGTTTTTGTCTTTTTAAAAGAGTTTTTTAAAAAAATAAATTTTTTTTTCTTTAAATTAATATTTTTTCGTGTTTCTAGTTCGTTTTGATGTATTGATATCAAAAATAATTTTTAAAAAATAAAAGACTATTATTTTAATACAATTTCTAGTCAAAAATAGTTTAAAAAATAACTACAACTACACTTTCTAACATCTACTCCTTACTCTAGATGATAAGTAAATATAACCTTTCTTACATTATCTAAATGAAATCCAAATATTTTGGGAGAATGATTTTTATAATTATATCAGATTTGAAGTGTGAATATTAGTTTATTGTTTGAGTAATAATGACTCGGTCTTAATTTATGCTATCAATCATGAAATATAATGATCACAAATTTCTAAGTTATAGGTTGCACCATCGAGCTGATTTGGATAAATCAAAACAATGTTGTTTAATTATTTTTTAAAAAACTTTAAATTAATATTTAATCGGGTTAACTGAGTTACTCGGTTGAGTTGATTTTTACTAGAATTTTTTAAATCTATATCAAATCGGATCTAATAACAATAACAATAGTCAAATATAAGTTGAGAATTTCTTAATCCTATTACTTGTGGAGACGTGAAACCAAAATGCAATACAAATTTTCTATGTAATGAAAGAGAATTATACCTAACATTTTGAGTGCTAATCGGAAATTAATTGAGAGTTTCCCTTAATACAATGTTTTCTTTGATAGATAAGTGTTATAGTGATTGATTCATCAAATAATTATATCATCAAAGATTAGCATGTCATCAATTATTGTTGATTATTCAACTATCTCTTTTTATCAATAATTCAGCATCATAACCAAATATTCTGTCTAGATAGATGTGTTGTCGTAAGCAAATAATCTTCAAAACTGATTAAACCGAGAAAATTAAAAAAACTAAACTATAAAAAAAAACTAAATAAACTAATCAGAAAAAAATTTTCAATTCAGTATGGTATCAAATGGATGAAACCAATTAAAACCAAACTGAACCGAGTTAAAAAAGCTAGGGGTATAAATATAAAAGTTTTCTTTTTTTTCTCACCGTGATGATACCCAGCCGCCCGGAGCTCTCTTCATTTTTCTCATTCTCTCTCTCTTTATCTCAATCCCTCTCAGTCAATTATCTTACTTCTACGTCATTTTGAACAATTGTTTCTTAGCTCTTGCCTGCTTCTTAGCTAGCGTTTTGTTATTGTCGTGAAACAAAAAAGTCAAGAATAATAATAAAATAAATCTATTTTCACACAATTTTAAAATGAATATTTTTACTTAAAAAAAATTAAGAAGCATTTTTTTATAATAATAATAATAATAAACACAACCTCAACTAAATCAACTTGGGCCTAAGCTTGGACAAGGTTCGTAGCCAAGCAATGGGCTTAGCTGTCAGCTAGATATGTGTCTCTTACTTCTTAAGCAGAGTCCGCTATCAAGGCTTGAGCCTGTGACCCTAGCCGCTAGAGAAACACGTAACCAAGTTGCGGGCGGGGCGGGTTGCACGGAGATCCACCAAGGGGGCCTGGCTAGTCCATCTATCCAAAGCTGGTTAAAAAATAAATAAAAGAACCAAGAAATGTTTTTTTATAAGAAAAGGCAGGCATGAACAGACCAAAAAAAAAAAAAAACATAGTTATTAATCTACAGTTAACTAGGAGCATAGTTTAAGATTTCAAATCCAAATATTTTGTGAAAACATTTCTTTTAAACGTAAAAGTTTAAGTAATAAGTATATATATATATATATATGGATATTTATTTATTGCCCGAGCAAAAAAGATTTATTTTTAATGTATAAAAAATATCTGAGAAAGTATTAATTGTAAATACCAAATATTAATTTGAAGTAATTAATGGTCACCAAATAATCCTTATCCATGATTATAAAAAAATTTAGTTGAGTCGAAATCTAAAACTTAATTTTGGTGCTATTCCAAAATTAATCGAATCTTTCCCTCAATATAATCTTTAATTTCATAGGTAATTGTTTTGGTTAATTATTCATGAAATAATACTATAGTAATTATTGTTGATTATTTAAATATCTATATTAATTAATAATCCAATATCATATCAGAAAGAACAATAACATGTACGTTATATCTGTATCATTAATTGTTATAAAACTCAGTTTCAATCTATTGAGTTAACTTAATGACCTGCTAATTTAAATTGAGTTTCATGTTGAATTTGTTGGAAGTTGACCTAGTGAACTTATTACCTGATTAAAATCCGAGTAAAATTAAATTTGACATAAAAAGAATTATTCTCAAAATAATATTGTTTCAACTTTCTAGAAAAATTAAAATAATAATAGTTTAGATTGATTTAAGTCAATTTAAATTAATTCATTCAATCCGTAATTAAAAACTAAAACCGAGTCGTAAATTAAATCATATGTTACAGCTATAATCCACACATTTACTCCAAAATTATAATAATTGTATTGCATGAATTTCAGCTACCAATTCCCCCTAACTACCAAAATGTCCATAGATCTTGAAGATAGCTTGCAATCCTAAATAATGTTGTTTTACTTTCATTTCATTTGTAAACATCTTTTAAAAACCACAACTTTTCTTCTCATTTCATTAGTTCTTCACTAGCTCCATGGCATTCTATAATTATATCTACAATTAATTAGGGAGAATTGGTAATGAAGTTCATTCATGCAAAGTAGAAAAACAAAATAAAATTATGAAAAAAAAAGTTGGCCTTTTGTTATTAGTTTGGATAATAAATGGCAAAAGTGAATTTTTTCTAATTGGAGTTTCATACTATGGGGTAGAAATTTAGTGGAAAATGGATGAATCTATAAGGGCAAATTAATAGTTTAACCTAAAACCATTCTTCATTTTCCATCTTGGTTTTATAATTTTTGTTAGCTTTCTAAATTTTTGACAAAATTCCTAACTAATGAGATGACATTTGAATGAATCAGCCTCTAAGATCCTAATAAAATGTCTCCATCATTCCAAAATTTTCATTGCATCTTGGATTCAGATTCAGCATTTGTAATTCTCACCAAAATGGTGAAGGAATAAATTTTTATTCTCACCATCACATTAATTCAATAGATCAAGGTATAGTAAGTAGCATGTGGTAGGCAGATGAAGTTATTGCTCACATGAATCTGAGTCAATGGAGATACGAAATTGCCACCAAACCATACCATATTAATCCAGTGATTTGTAGATTTTTAATGCCTTCATTGTTTTTACTTCAAAAATGTGATCTTCAAGGTTCTTAGCATTGATAATGTCCAACTTTTAAAGCTTTTTTCTCTTCTGTGATTGCCTCAAGGAGAAGGACTAGAAGCTAGCTGCATGCCTTGATTTTTCACACGTCAAGCATTGCAACGAAGTACAAGGACACTCATTCTTTAGATGAATAAGTGAGATCAAATTTATGTTGTTGAACTAGAACTTTATGTCTTTCACACGGCAGAAAGTGGAAATCTTTGCACCGAAAGAATGTTAAGCCATTTACATCATACGAGTAAATTCTAAGGTTATTTAAAGGTAGAGTAGGTCTTGCTTTGGTGGTGTAAGCTAATAGGATTTCTTATAGCTCACAGCTTTTTACGGACTTGATTGTTAAGAGGTGACAGAATATGGATTTGTGGTACTCCTGGGAATTTATTGTGATTGCTCTCGCAGGATTTTCCATGTTTCGCAGCTTCTGTCATTCGGTGAAAGGTATGAAGTTGTCACATTTTTATTGCGTTCTAGTTCAATTCTTGGTTTCTACATGGCCTTCTAGTCACGTCAAGATGTAATGTGATGAATGTTTTGCAGCCCCATATTACACATTTGTTCATGAAGCAACCTCAGCACCCCATGTTTTATACTACGATTACATAGTCATAGGTGGAGGAACCTCAGGCTGTCCACTAGCTGCAACGCTCTCACAAGGTGCGAGCGTTCTAGTCCTCGAAAGAGGTGGCTCTCCATATGGAAATCCTAAAATAATGAACATAGCCAACTTTTCAGACTCGCTCTCCGATACCTCTCCAAATTCGGCTTCCCAGCAATTCATCTCCGATGATGGAGTCTATAATGCTCGCGCGCGCGTCTTAGGTGGTGGAAGCGCCTTGAATGCAGGATTTTACACTCACGCGAGTGTTGATTTTGTGAGGAAAGCTGGTTGGAATCCAGAATTCGTTGATAAGTCTTATGCATGGGTTGAGAACAAGGTAGCCTTCGAGCCACCAATGTTGCAATGGCAATCAGCTGTTAGAGATGGGTTGATAGAAGTTGGAGTGTTGCCTTACAATGGATTTACATATGATCATATTCATGGGACTAAAGTTGGAGGGTCGATTTTTGACAAGTATGGTCATAGACACACTGCTGCTGATTTGTTAGAGTATGCTGAGCCAAGGAATATTTCAGTTTATTTGCATGCTACCGTTCACAAGATCTTATTTACAGAAACAGGTGAAACAAAACCATAAAATTCGTTGGCATGTTACATTGCTAATCTAATTTCATAGTATTAAATTCCATTGTAATGTAATTGAACATTGCTAATGCAGGAATACCATGGTCAAGACCTAGAGCATATGGCGTGGTTTTTGAAGATTCATCAGGCCTCAAGCACTGGGCATACTTGGGGAGGTGCTCCAAGAATGAGATAATCATATCTGCAGGTTCAATAGGAAGTCCCCAACTATTGATGCTAAGTGGTATTGGACCTGCTAACCATCTTCAAGCTCATGGCATCTCAGTAGTGGTGGATCAGCCCATGGTTGTTCAAGGGATGGCTGATAATCCAATGAATCTTTTGTTCATCCCTTCCCCTCTCCCAGTTGAAGTCTCACTCATCCAAGTTGTGGGTATCACCAAGTTTGACAGCTATATTGAAACAGCTAGTGGTTTGAGCTTTGCTTACTCTTGGGTTCACCAGTTTATTAGGAAATATGAGCTGCATTTAAATGAGGTAATTAACTAAGCTTTGCTTAACAATTCTTCTGTGTTTTTTCTTCTGCTACCAACTTCACTAGGTCCCATGTGCAGACAGGTCAGCCCTCTGCAATGACAGCAGAAGCCATGTATAGAGCTATTGAAACCTTGAATTCCCTTGTTACTGAAACTCTACAGGGTGGAGTAATTCTTGAGAAGATAATCGGTCCAGTCTCCACAGGTGAGCTCAAGCTCAGGACTACAAACCCGCATGATAACCCTTCTGTCAGGTTTAACTACTTCAAAGAACCAGAGGACTTGAACAGGTGCGTTCAAGGCATGAGAACCATTATAGAAGTAGTAAATTCAAGAGCATTTTCAAAATTCCGACACAAAGATATGCCGGTGCAAGCTCTCATTGACTTGATGGTGAATTTGCCTGTCAACCTGAGACCAAGACATTTTAGTACAGCAATTTCCTTGGAACAATTTTGCACAGATACTGTCATGACCATATGGCATTACCATGGAGGCTGCCAAGTCCGCAAGGTTGTCGACAATGATTACAAAGTCCTCGGAGTGGATAAACTAAGGGTTATTGATGGTTCCACTTTCATTGATTCACCTGGGACCAATCCTCAAGCTACTGTTATGATGCTAGGAAGGTAACATACTAACATTCAATTGCAGCAACTTCGTTCTTAATTAGCACTGCCAAAGGAGAATGCTATTCACTGTTGTATTTATTTAATTATGTGATGCAGATATATGGGGAGGAGGATTCTGTATGAGAGACTTGTGCCAGGGAGGAAGTAGACAATGAGTTCTTCCCATGCTTTTGAAAATCATCATCAGTCATATGTGTGCTACGCGTTCGGTAATTTTCAGTGTCAATATGTATAGATACTGAAAATACATACGACTGGTCTTTATCACTTGAAATTTTGGGAAAATTAATGTACGATTTTCTTTTAATGTGCAAATTATTTAGACAACTGCTCCTGTACATATGATTTTAAGCAATATAATCAGTCCATCATGTATGTATGATCTTCGCAACAATAGACGAATAAGATCACCTTGTGGTCTCCTATCAGTAGTATCTTTTACACCTTTCTTGAAACATAAAGGCAATAACTGTTTCTTGATCCAACAAGTAAAATGTGGAGAAATTTTCTTGAAACAAAATTACCTTTTCTTCTGGACCAATATCTTGTTGGATACAAGATTGAAAAAAAGTCTGTACAATGATTATAGGTTTATGACTAACGAAGTAACGTAGACAAATTGAATTGTAAGATGGTAAACAAAGGTAAAATGCAGAGGAAATCAACCTTGTCTGAAGCTGAATGCCAATTGAAATTCAGAGGGGAATGACTTTGCTTACAAGAGCTAAGAAAGTTACGCAAACACTAACCTATTTGAACTTCCGTACACCGAAAGGCCAGCACAATAAAGCAAATGAAAAGAAAGAGAATATTACGGCCTAAGCATGAGGTTCTTATGACTTGTTAAGAGAATATTACGGCCTAAGCATGAGGTTCTTATGACTTGTTCATCTTCATAGCATGAAGGAGCACCTCCTGATTCTCCTCTCATCTGCCCTTCCTTTTTCTTTTCCTTTTCTAGCTTCAAATCAAGGGACAAAAAGAGAGAGAATCTCTCATATTTTCTCACACGTAGCTTTTTCAAGACACGGATGTGGAGAAAGATGTCTGCCAGATATACCCTCCCTAACCTCTTGAGAAGGATATCCACAGCATTATCCATGGCATATGCCATTACTTCAATGGTTTATGCCAAACTTAGTGACCCATCAAAGTGTTTATAAGGCTTAGTCGGGGAATCTGCAAAAACCAGAAGCAGCAAGATAGATAGAGGTATCATAATTTGATAAGCAGACCAGTTGTAGGGCACCTCTTACTTGGCAAGCAATGATGATTCTTGCAAACATTGCAGAATTTGATCTCAATGGCTTGCCAAAGGAGAGTTGCCCTTTGACTGTTTTAGCTTAAACTAACGTCCTCAAGAAAATGCCTTCGTAGCAGACCATTGCTCTGCTGCCTCCCAATGCAAAAGGTGATAAATTTCTTCTCCTCATTTCCTTTCAGTTGGTTTCAAAAGCTTTTTTTGTAACTCCTATAAGCAATGTATCGACGAAAACAGACAAAATCAACCAAGACAGATCCATAGGTTTGAGTTGCTTAGGTTCTGTACGAGTTGGAGTTATTATAATATAAAATGAAAACTCAGAAGATTAACGTGAAGCATACATTAGGACTTAAAATGGTCTGAAAATACTATTGGTTTGAGCATCCGATCAATGAGTAAAAATCACAGCAAAACACATGTAGAAGGAAATAAATATTTCTAAAAAAATAGATTATGAAAATATTTCGAACTAAAATCGATGCAAGTACAAGAAATCACTCTAATTGAAGTTAGCAAAATCAAGCAAAACATCAAAAGATCATTTGACTCGGAACCACATCATTTCCCCTATTCTAACTGTTAAGCTGAGCTTGCCACATAAAATTTTGATCTTTGCCCTGCTCCAAAATGTGGGTTGATTTCGAGGATGGCTTGCTAATACTGGATGTGTTGTTCTTTCTAAGCTTTCTTACTCGTAATCTTGAAGCTACAGCCTCTCTTTTTTTTATCTTGATGAGGACAGCTTTTCTCTTTCATGGCTTTTAAGTAGTCATCTATCAAATTTCAAGCTGACAAAGCTTCAGTCACGATAGATTAAGCCATTAAAGCAGTTAAGCCAGCTACAAAACGTATTCAGCAAGATGGCCATCTCACAGTCTTTAAACTAATGAGAAACAAATCCACCTCAAATTGATTAAAACCATTCTACATTTCCATCTTATAAGGCACTATATCTTTGAGCATTCTACTAGGCAAATTAGATTGCTGATTTCTTAAAGGAAACAAAAAGTAGACTTGCTGAAGGAAATATCTCAAAGAACAGTTGAGGCGAATTTGTTGCAAATTACATCTTATCAGCTGGGGCACTAGGAAGCCCACTACTGATGCTGAGTGGAAATGGACCTGGCTCTCATCTTCAGGACCATGGCATCCTAGTGGTGGTAGACCAGCTCATGGTTGGCCGAGGGATGACTGATAATCCAATCAATGTACTATCCATTCCCTCCCCTATCTCAGTTGAGGTCTCACTTTTCATAACCCATTTTTGAGTCATTCTCACATTCATTTTCTCTTTGAAAAACAAAAACTGAAACAGTGCCGTTTTGAACGGCACTGTTCTTCTTTCCCTGCACATGCAGAGGCAGGGGAAGAAGAGGTTTGCTCCCCTGTTTTTTTCCCCGCTCCCTCTCTCTCCCACCTGTTTAAGCACTGAAAAAACCCAAGCCCGTCACCTGCCACCAGATGAAAAAAACAGAGGGCACAACCCCTGCGGGCAGCTGCCCAGTGGCCACCCGGCCACTCCCTACCCCTGTGCCATGACTGGACAGGGGTAGTAGACCTCTCTCCCCACTTTTTCCCCATAAAGACCAATAGAAAGAGAGGAACAGGGAGGCGGAGAGAGAGAAAAAAAGACCAGAAATGGAGAAAATCGGTGAGAGGAAAGAAGAGGAATAGAAACAGAGCAGAAGCAAAGACAAGAAAAAACAGAAAAACAAAGGAACAAGAAGCAGAGGAAGAACGCCCATTACACCGCAGCAGCTGCCACCGTTCCTCGCCGCGAACCACCGTTGTTCTTCCTCTCCACCGCCACCCCCAGAGAACATAAGGAGAAGAACAGAACAAACAAAGGGAAGGGGCAGAGATACAAGAACAGTGGAGAGATCCTCCACTGTTTACTGCGCCGGGCAGCGCCGGCCCAACCCAAAATGAGTGGATCGGGTATAGCCCAATTAAAAAACAAATCAAAAAATATTTTTAGAAAGGTGTGATTTTTTCACGTGTTTTTCTATCCATTTTAATTAATATCAGTTTTTATTTTTATCCAGTTTTTATCAAAACATTGTAAAAATTATATAATATATATAAAAAAAAGTAATGTTTTCATCCATACGGCAAAACCTCTCAAAAAAAAATATATCATATTTTCATGAAAAAAGCAAAAATATGTTTTAGCATGTATTTTTGCTTTAATAACCAGTTTATTAAAGTCATGAGAACTTGGCTAGTATTTCAAAAAAATTTTAAAAAATATTTTATTTTCTTTTAATATTAAGAATTACGAATTTACACGTAAAACGTATTCCTGATATTAAAAATGTAGTTCTTTTATGTATAGATTTTAGAGCGGTTAGGTTTTACCCAGTAAAATAAAAATCCCCTTACCGAGAAAAACTTTTTTTAAACCGTAAATGGACTAGCAATTGAAAGTACAAACAAGACCTTAGATTTCTATCAGATAATTAAACAATGCAGCTTATTTTAGGTAGAGTGTATTTAGAGTTCTAATACTTTTTCTTTACGTAACTAGTCTCCGTATCCAATCTCTGAGACCAGTTAGGGTTTCTAGTGACCAAAATATTAGACGGCGACTCCCATTCTATTTTTCCACTAATAAAATATAAAAATTTCTTATCTTTCTATATTTACCATATAAATATATTTTATGAGAGTAAAGATTCACCGCAATACCACACACATGCATCACCACTCATCCAAGTTGGGGACATTGCTAGTTCTGGCAACTAAATTGAACATCCAGTGGTACAAGCTCTATTCCAGTTACGACTCAGAGATCTCTTGAAGACTAACGTTTATAGCTTATAAAGTTTGGCCCATAAGAAAATAAATTTTAAAACTGCTAATAACCTAATCTCTAGTGGAAAGCTAAATTCATCAATGATTTGCAGGTACATACATGGTCAAAGATTGCACGGTGACAGCCAAATCAATTATGCTTTTACGTTCACTTTTAGTTCTGCGTACTCTCATCAGGGTTTTGGTCACACGAAACAGGACAGCCCTCTGCAGTGACACCAGAAGCAATGTCTAGAGCTGTTACTACTTCACTTTCCCTTGCCAATCCATCCAAACAGAGTGGAACTATTCTAGAAAAGGCTATCGGTCCACTCTCAGCCGGCGAACTCAAGCTCAAGACCACGAATCCTAACGACAAACCCTTCTGTCACATTTATCTACTTCAAGGAACCCGAAGACCTAAAAATGTGTGTTCAAGGCATGATAACCGTCATAAATGTTGCTATTTCCAGAGAACTCTTGAAATTTCGTTACATAAACATGCGATCGAGGCTCCCTCTGAACCAGAGACCAAGACATTTTGGTACAACATTTTCCTTGGAACAGACACTCTCATGGCCATACTGTCAAGGTGGGAAGATTGTTGATCATGATTACAAGGCTAGCTCTTGATGTGGATGGCCTTAAGGTTACTGATGGTTCAACATTTATCCACTCGCCATGAGGCTTAGAAGGTAAGAACTAATTGTAAATATTTCCCTAATTAGCATTGCTAAAGGAACTTAATTTTATTAATCAATAGGTTTACAAGGTTGTAACCAAGATAAAAACCAAAGAAAATAGCAGAATATGTCTTAATAACATGAAGAAGCAGCTCCTTTACTGGGGGGCGGGCGCGGGGGTAGCCATGGGAAACGAATAACCATAGCACTATTCATAGCATACGCCATTACTTCAAGAGTTTATTCCATCTTCAGCAACCCATCCTAGAGTTTATGAAGCTTGTTGAGGCAATCAGCAAAACCCTAATATTGTCCTTAAACATCAATTCTCTAGCAAACCAGTTGCAGGGCACCTCTCTTCCTTGGCAGACAGTACTAATTAATGGTGCCTGTAGCTTCAAGCTGAGAGGGTATCAGAGAATATTGATCCCAATATAGGCTTGCCAAAGGAGAGTTTCCCTGTGACTGTTTTTGCTTAAACTATTATTAAAAAAAAAAAAAAAAAAATCTCTTCCTGCTTGTTCAAGATGTGTAGAAGGAAATAAAAAATTAATTCATGCAAGATATTAAAATTTAACAACAGATACTAGATTTGTGAAAATATAATCCCAAAATTAAATTCTAAGAAAGGTAAAGCAATAAACCAAAAACCTTAAACAGAACTAAAGTTCATGCTTTCATAGCTCCTTCCAGGTGCTATACATCATTGCACCTAAAGCCATGAAAACTACCACAGTCACAGCCTCATGCAAGACCAGGAACAAGCCTTTCACTACTCCTGCTGGCCCTTCAACTTCCTCCTTTTCCTTTTTATTGCCCTTCTTGAGCTTCTTCTTCTCGACAGGCCTCTTGTTGCCAGCGTCACTCCTTTTGGTCTCCTCCGAAATCTCAGCCTCTTCTTTTTCTTTCAAATCAAGCTTGTGATTCTTCACTTTCTTCTTGTTGTTGAGGTCTCTCCTTTTGTCCTCTAAGTCCTTCACAAACGCACCATTCTTTTCCTTTTCTTTTCTGGGTTCAGCCTTTTCTTGGGCTACAATCTTCCCATCAATCTCCTTGTTATCATAAAAATAATCCTCCTTCCTTTTCTCCTCTTGTTCATCAGTTTCATGGCTATACACCACCACCAAATTTTTCTTAGTTGCAAGATCACCATCCGAAATTTATTGTCATTACGAGCAATTAGTTTCTCTAGCCTTTGTTGTTCCTTCTTCTTTTTCTTGGCCAAGGCTTCAGCTTTAGAGACCAATTTTGCCACATCAATATCGCCTCTTTCATCCCTTAATAGATCAAAAATATTATCATCCGAAAACAAAGAAGACATTTTCTGCAAGTTATGATGAACTAGCAGTAATCTTTTTATAAAGCAACTAGCAAGAAAATCTTAAAATCAAAAGATTTAGCTTTCTATGTCGAACAAGATATGCCAACATGTATATACACACACAAAACTTATCCTTAGTGCTAAGGACGTTGGATTTGTGTCAGATTTGGATTTTTTACTTTGATTTGGAGACTAATAAAGTCTTTGTATTTGTTTCGGATTAGGATATAATTAGGAGAGGTAGAGACTGTTTATGTCCAATGTAATTAATTAGTAATTAGTGAGGGAACACATTATGTAGGAGACATAGATACGCTGACGAGCACTCTTGCACGTATGATTTCAAGACTCTGGATCGAAAAAATTTGGCTAAGCAAAATCATAGAATATATTAAGGATAGGGATTCTTTAAGACGGTCTTCTTTGTAAATATATATGCAAAGAGAACCTTTTTTTTTCTTTTTTGATAAAAAAAAAATATAGACTAAATCAATGAAAAGAATCTTAATTATTTAAACAAAAATTATTATGAACTTTTTTTTATATATATAAAATATAGATCTCTAGTGCATTTAATTTTGGCTAAGCATGTAATATAGATCTCTTGTGCATGTAATTTTATGGATCTAACTTTTGAGTTCTAACCAATAACCATCACAAGTTTTGAACTCAAGAAAAATTTATTTACTGATTAAGAAATATTTGTTTGATAGTGTGTTGTCCAAAACGTTATACATATTTCAAGAGTGCAAAGTGAAAAATTCTTCTTTTAAAAAAAAATCTTATAAATTTCTAACTTTTTTTTCACATGGCCAAAACATTATTAAACATGAAAAGATTATTGTTATTTTATTATTATTATTTTTTTTTTTTGAGGTAGATAAGGAGTTTCCCACAAAGAACTTTATTGAATTAATTCTCAATATTTATGTATCTCTCTGAAATAATTCTACAGTAGATGGAAATATATAGCAATTTATTGCATGAAAGATCCACATTTCCCCCAACAAACAAGTTCTCTTCTGGTCTTCTTTTGAATTGAGGATGAAATAAATGTCTTTGATGTTCCATTTTTCTCTTGTATTGATGCTAATTAATGAGGAAAGCAACTACTACTATGTAGTTCTTTCGAAATTCTTTCATTTGTATGCATTAATGAGCAAAAAAGGAAGGCTGGAGGGCTGTAGAGGTCGAGCACTTCCATCTCAAAATACAAAAAGGGCCTAATATGAAAGCAAAGTAACAGCCACGTAAGAGTAGATGATCAAGAGTCATGCCAATGTTTAGTCTGGTCACTGGAATGTTACTGATGTTTGTAATGGTTTGCTTGGTGGGTTCGTTGCTATCACTGCTTGGTGTTCTGTGCATGGTTGAACCATGGCTAGCTGCTATAATATGCGGGTTTGTTGCTGCTTTGGTGTTGATTAGCAGCAACAAATTGGCGGAGACTTTCGAGTTTGATGATCCATTAGAGGCTAAGCAATTTCATGGTGGATGTGGGACTTGGGGTGTCATTTTCACTACCTTGTTTCCTTCTTTGGTCTCATTTTCGTTGTCCACAAGCAAAGTAAATCAAGCACATTCAACACTTATTCTAGATCGTGCTCATTGTTTTAATTGATATTGGTTTTATTTTTTATTTTTTTAATTATTAAAAGTTTGGCTTAGCTTTATAATTTTTGTGTTTGTTTTTTATGAAATAATTCTAATAACATAATTACT
>Ga0325411_1004487_pt1 | contig 15651 bp, 9 predicted proteins | sample PopdelMetagenome_13_FD_206181 | JGI IMG/M metagenome (GOLD analysis project Ga0325411, IMG submission 206181) | Populus deltoides microbial communities from Bellville, Georgia, United States - Xylem-PdIQD-R4 | ecosystem: Host-associated > Plants > Phyllosphere > Stem > Wood/Secondary xylem... | reverse complement strand
TTTACATTAATAATTTATTTTAAAAATAAATCAAACATAAAAAATGAAAAGAAATATTTTACAGAAACATATTTACTTAAGAAAAATAATAATATAAGATGATGTTGATTGGATTCACTCAACAATTGAAAGTGCTTTTAAACATATTTATCAATTATCAGTGTCTCAACTTAGAATCCAATTGGCTTGTATTCCAAGCTGAATTTTAAAATAAAATAAACAAATGAAATTTGAGTTGATTATATTTAACCTGGTTGATGGATCTTGCTGATTAATTTAATTAAAATTTAATTTGACTTTTTTAATTTTTTTTAAAATGATATTGTTTTAATTGATTTCATTTAATTCACCCAACCCGTGACTTCAAGCTTAAACTAGGTATAATATCTTTGCTTTTAAGTAATGTTTAAAAATAAAAATTAATTCTAATATTTATCTTAGGGCGCCTTGAGTTATTTTCCAAACGATAGTAAAGCAATTAACAGGAGATAGTTCGCAAAATTAAATCACTAAAAAACTTAATTTTTGTTATGATTTTTTTTATAGGAAATGTTTACGGCGGGGACTGATACAACAACAAGCACTTTGGAATGGGCCATGGCTGAACTTCTGCGCAATCCTAAAGTGCTGAAGACAGTCCAATCCGAGTTGAGAAGCACCATTGGCCCCAACAAGAAGCTCGAAGATAAAGACATTGAGAATCTCCCATACCTAAAGGCAGTCATCAGGGAAACACTGAGACTTCACCCTCCTCTCCCTTTTTTAGTCCCGCACTTGGCCATGAACCCTTGCAAGATGCTAGGCTATTACATCCCTAAAGAGACAACAATTCTAGTTAATGTGTGGGCCATTGGAAGGGATTCAAAGACTTGGGATGACCCTTTGGTTTTCAATCCAGAAAGGTTCTTGGAACCAAACATGGTGGATTACAAAGGTCGTCATTTTGAGTTCATACCATTTGGTTCTGGCCGTAGAATGTGCCCTGCCATGCCGCTCGCTTCTCGTGTACTTCCTTTGGCTCTTGGATCGCTTTTGCTTTCATTTGATTGGATTTTGCCAGATGGCCTCAAGCCAGAGGACATGGATATGACTGAAAAAATGGGGATAACACTTAGAAAAAGTGTTCCCTTGAAGGTCATACCGACACCTTACAAGGGGTCATCAAATCATGATGGGTTCTGAGTAGATATGGGATATTCCAAAATTTCTACTAGTATGACAAAATATAATTATAAAATGGGTACAACAAATCAATCTTAGTATCCCGTTGTTTTGAAACTTGATACAAATTATATTTCATTTTGAATTGGATTTTTTTACCAAAACCATATCATTTTATTAAACATGTTTTGGTAAAAAAAAAAGAAGAAGAAGAAAAAGAAGATATATAGACTCGCAACCTAAATTTGAGGTCGAGCCAGACCCAGGCTGGGTCTTATATCTAAGTTATAAAATGTTATATTAGTATTGTATTCAATTTAGCTGTTTCAGTCATATATTTGATTCTTAATTTGTATGAACGTGTATATTAATTTCTATCTATATATAATCTAGTTGGGGAGAAGTTTTTTATATTAATTTGTAATGCGGTTTAACTTATTTTTCAAACTAATTTTCATTTAACAAAATATTAAATTAATGTTTTTAAATGTTTTTCGATGGTTTTGATGTATTCATGTTAAAAATAAAATAAAATTAGAAAAAAAATCATTCTGATATATTTTTAATTGAAAAACACTTTTAAAAAACACTTTGCACTGCATTAACAAACGCGCACTAAAAATGTCATAATCCATTTCTAGATTATTCCCTTAAATTTACCTTTTTTTCCTTTTTGAAAAATAAAAATAAATAATAATAGTAAGGAGACTGGCGATGAGAAAAAAGCAAGCTGAGAAAGGATTTTAAATATGCATTAAAATCAAGCTGCAATTTTGGACGAAGTCGAAAGCCTGATCGTGCCTCGTTGTGCCCAAAATTATAAAGACAATGCAGATTCAATGTCAAATTAAATGATTATTGGATGAATCTGCATAAGAATTAAGTCCAAGGACATAATTAGATTTTTAATAGGCTAATTTGATTTAATCATGGGTCAAATTAAGAGTTTAATTATGTTCAAGAATTAATTTGGGTCCAATTAAAAGATTTAATTAGGTGCAAGGACTTAATTATACTTTAAATGGGTCAAATTAATTTTATTAGAGGTTTCATTGGAGAAAACTTAAGTTTGAGAGCCTAATTTGAGCTTAATTGAGAAAGTTGGAATTTTAAAATATCAAATTTAATTTTTACCAAGTCAATTGATTCAAGTCAAGGGTGAAATTGCAAGAAAATAAAAAGTTTGGGGTCAATTAAAGGATAAATTGAAGAAATTCATAGCCAAGGATCATTTTGCAAAAGGCATCAAACTATAAGAACTAAATTGATTGAAATCAGGGGTGAAATTAAAGAAAATTAAAAGTTCAGTAGTCAATTAAGTGTCAATTTGTATAAATCCAAGACCAAGAACTAAAATAAAAAAGGTGTTGAAATTCATGGCAAACATTGAATTTCGGCAAGGGTAAAATTGTATAAAATTAGAAGTTTATGGTCAATTATGGGTGCACTTGAAAAAAATTAAAAGCTGGAGGATCAAAATGAACTTTGGCCAAACCTCTAAATTAAAACTCTAAAAATTCCAAAACGACACCATTTTGAATAGTAAAAAAAAAGATCAGACGACGTGTTTGTCTGGTTATTGTTCGTTGTCTTCTTTCTCTTTAGGTCGAAAAGACTGTTTATATGACTATTTTTCATTTAATGCTTCATCACTCCATTGAATTTAATGTTTCGTCTCTCCATTAAATTTGACAAAACATATACGAAAATGATGGCCTGACCTTCAACCATACCCCGATATGGTTTTTTTCCTATTGATTTACATCATAATAGCTACGGTGCCGCCTCAAAGTGGCCAACCCGACCAGCATTTTAGCAGTTATATTGACAGTTCATGATGACCACTTTAAGTCAAAGATTGAGATCCTTCCGGGTCGAATCAAGGGGTCAGGATTTGACACCAGTAAAGATAATACCCCTCTTCCACCCCCTATAAATAGGAGAGGATTCCATGCAGTGAGATCATGAAATCTAAGGCCAAAGTTGGGGAGAAAAATCAGTTGTTTTTTTCAATTTTTTTCTCTATCAGCCTTTTTCACCTCTTTCTCCACCGCTTTTTCAGCCACTACTACCTCAACAGCACGTGATCAAAAGCGACCAAATCTTCTCCACCAACCCATCTGCTCACTGGTAACAGTGACAACCACCACCACCAACGCCAACTTCTTCATCTTCTTCCTCTCCATCAACCACCACCACCAACGCCAACTTCTTCATCTTCTTCCTCTCCATTGCAGTCTTTCTGCACCTCAGGACCACCACCAACGCCAACTTCTTCATCTTCTTCCTCTCCATTGCAGTCTTCCTCTCCATTGAATTTAATGTTTCGTCTCTCCATTAAATTTGACAAAACATATACGAAAATGATGGCCTGACCTTCAACCATACCACGATATGGTTTTTTTCCTATTGATTTACATCATAATAGCTACGGTGCCGCCTCAAAGTGGCCAACCCGACCAGCATTTTAGCAGTTATATTGACAGTTCATGATGACCACTTTAAGTCAAAGATTGAGATCCTTCCGGGTCGAATCAAGGGGTCAGGATTTGACACCAGTAAAGATAATACCCCTCTTCCACCCCCTATAAATAGGAGAGGATTCCATGCAGTGAGATCATGAAATCTAAGGCCAAAGTTGGGGAGAAAAATCAGTTGTTTTTTTCAATTTTTTTCTCTATCAGCCTTTTTCACCTCTTTCTCCACCGCTTTTTCAGCCACTACTACCTCAACAGCACGTGATCAAAAGCGACCAAATCTTCTCCACCAACCCATCTGCTCACTGGTAACAGTGACAACCACCACCACCAACGCCAACTTCTTCATCTTCTTCCTCTCCATTGCAGTCTTTCTGCACCTCAGGAGCATTAACTTCTCCACCTTACCCTCTCTAGCAGCCACACCCCTATACCAGACCTCCCAGCAATGGCAACACCACCTCCTCCATACCACGTAACCTTCTCCTTATCTCCTCCTCCCTTGTTTTTCTTCTTCTTCTTCTACATGCAAATGTGCAGAACGTGAATTATAAATCACGTTCTACAGTTTGTAAGCACAACTTAGTCACTGGGCTGAGCCAGTGACTAAGTTGTGCTGGGCTGGACCCATTCCGGCCCAGACCATATGGTTGGGCTGGGTCCAGCTGTCATAATCCAATTTTAAGTTTCTAAAAAAAAATGATGATAAAAGTATAATTCGGATTAATCAGTCATGCACAATCATTCAGAATGATAGGTGGATGGACAAGATGAGATCTAGTTGAAGAAACTTTGGAAAATGATTTGAGAATGTGATCAAAACAACACAAATTGAAGGTTTGAGGACTAATAAGGATAACATTATAAAATTTGAAAGTGAATTTGGCTAAAACAGGTAGAATTGACAAGTCTAGGGATTTTATTGAACTCTGAATTAGTTTGGTTGATGCAATCAGGAGCTTAATTGAAGAAATATCAAAATTCAAGAGCAATTTATGTCAAAATTGCAAGAAATAAAATTTCAGGGATCAAAATGAATAGGCTCTGATACTATAAGGGGGTTAATTGACTTTGTCAGGGGTAATTTTAAAAAAATTAAAAGTTTGAAAAGTCAATTAAGGATTGAATTGAAGAAATTTGAAATCAATGACTATTTTGAAAATAACGCAGAAATCCAAGGGTGCAATTGCATAGATCAAGGGTTGAAATTAAAAAAAATGAATTTTCAAAGACAAGGGCTTGAATGTAAGACTTCAAAACTTCAGGGGGCAAATTGAAGAATGACCCGTTTCGGCCTAAAACGGCATCGGTCCAAAAACTGTTCATTCTCTTCTTCCTCTGGAACAGGGGAAATCGTTCGAAGAAGCCATCCAAATGGCCCCTGCTAGACCCAATCGTCTCACCAAATCCAAGCCAAATCTTATACCAGATTGTCTACCACAGATCTCATAATTTGGTTCAGTGTTTCTCGTCCTCACAACTCTACTCTGACGTGAAGATCACTCAGGTTCAACAGTCCAACAATGGCAGGACTGTTGGTGTTTTCATTCCACCAAACAACGAGCGAACCTAAAGCAGTAGTTATCCACCACTCATTTAATATGCAGGCAGGGCTCATTTCCGCAGCTACTATATCTTGCTTCCGTGTCTGGAATACTAAAATGTAAACCTTCTTGGTTTGATGCTTGATGATGTATAACTTGTTGCTAACACCTGGACCTAATTGTCAGGTATATGCAAGTATTTCAGACATTCTGCTGGCTCCTTACCCATTCTTCAACAGCCAATTTGTTCGATTCCTTTGGGTACATGGGTTCCAAAAACTGGGGAACCAAACAGACGGCCATTTGCAATGTTGAGACCAAATGCTTCTCTCGGTGCTGCTCTGTCTTTGTTGGCTCAAGGTAATTCACACGTCAAAAGATTACCACAAGCAACAACTGTCCTCTTCTATCTGTTTCTGAGTGTGCTTATTGCTGATTGGTCTTCTTTAACCTCTCCTAACCTTGTGCTATAATACCTTCCTGATACAGCCAATGTCAGTTCAATACCAATTGTAAATGATAATGATTCACTGCTGGATGCATATTCTCGAAGGTAACTTGTGCATCTATGAGTGCATGTGCTTGCATGTTTTGGATCTTTGTTATTGTTGAATTGCAGGTTAAGCCAACTGTGACTTAAGTTTGTTGTTTCCTTGACAGTGATATCACTGCCTTGGCAAAAGATAAAGCCTATGCACAAATTCATCTCGATGAAATAAGTATTCATCAGGTAATTAGTTTTGATTACTTTGAGCTCTATTTACATGCAGTTGTATGCACATTCTTGCAATGGTCTGAACCAATCCGCAGCTCTGTATATGAATCTCCATTTGTGAAACAATAAATACATTCAACTAAATCAGGAGAAGATAAATGACTGGAAGTGATTAAGTAAACTGCATTTTTGAATAAAACATGCATGGCATGAACCTACTGTATTGATCTGCTCTTTCATACCCTTTTAGGCTCTGCAAATGGGTCAGAATGCAAATTCTTCAAATGCATTCTACAATGGACAGAGATGTCAGATGTGTTTGCGGACTGATTATCTACACAAAGTGATGGAGCGTTTGGCAAATCCCGGTACTCTTACAGCAATATGATTTTTTTTTCTACATCAACTTTTCACCATAAGTAGTTCTGACCTCGGGGTCTGGACTAGTAACACGTTTTCTAATTGCTTTGTTGCGTGGTCTTTTCAGGGGTTAGGAGGCTTTTGATAGTGGAAGCTGGCAGCAAGCGTATAGAAGGGGTTATCTCACTGAGTGATGTCTTCAGGTTCCTGCTGGGGATATAGCTTAGATGTTAAGCAATTTGCATGCTGTGGTGACATTGGAGAGGACCAGTCTTCACTCATTGTTCTCTTAGGTTGGAAGGGCCCCATGATTCTGACCCCCACACTTTTTCTTTTTTAGGATAAGGAAATTCAAAGAGCAAAAAAAGAATTTGTAAATTGTGAGTTCCATTGGCTCACACCCCATTTAACCTAAATTGTTATAAAAACCTAGTTTATTTTAGCTTTCCAAAAGGAATTTAAAAAAAAAATTCAATTTTTTTTATTTTCCATGTCAAGAATAATTTTTAAAAATTAAAAAAATATTATTTTAATAAATTTCTAAATAAAAAACACTTTTAAAATCAAATACAAACACCTCTCATCCAGATAGACTAACCTACCACATTCTCACACACCTCATCCAGATGAACAAACCGCCATGTTTATTACTAACAGAAAATGATGTTCAAAGTGCATTGAGCCACCAAGGGCAACCCATGATGTTCTTAGAATGTTGGCAGGCTGTGCATGATATGATGTCAATGGATCAAAGAATAAAGATAACGAGCAAACTAATAATTGTTGAAATCAACATATTTCCACTGATACGGATTCACTTGTCAATGTTTACAAATAAGTATTTTAACTCTATCATCAAGTTTTCATGTAACAGTGATCTCTCTGATGAGTTTTTTCATGTTTTACAACAAATAGTTGCTTGAAAAACCAAGCATCTCTGAATTTTTGAAGTTCTCAAAACAGGAAACGTGTGTAGTAGCATCACATTTGTTTTCCCCTCTAACTGCTTTAACAAATATGCATAGAGCTTCATAAACCACTCGATGCCACCACAACTACCACGCACCAGGTGCATAATGCCCGGATAATTGCTGGCAGAGATAGGGAAGTGATTGAATACAGCAGCATAATTAGCAAACTGATCCAGTCCAGCATTATATCTAGGTCTCTAGTGTGAGTCCAATATCATCCTCGGAATTCTCAGGTGGAGTTGTCTCTGGGAAATTTTCTTCATTTGGATACATATCCTGAAAGAGCTGTCAAGTAGAAGCACTAGCATTGAATTTTCAGTCGGCCAAAAAGAATGAAAAACTCTCAAGTGTCACTGAACGATGTCAAATCACATAACGGGCTAGAGGAAACAAAAGAGATCATGAACCAATCAACGAGAGACATCTGTGAGTATACAATGTGATCTAGTAAGCATGCATATTGGCTTGTGGTTGTTGAATCACTGACATTCATTTTCCTATTTAACAACTTGTTGGACGGGACATAAAAGAGAAAACAGGAATACACTCAAGTGATGATATACAGAAATTAGGCATTTAGGATAATGGAACCTGAAGCATCATAAACGTTAAATAGAGGATAACATACCTTCAAAGCTGCATCTAATATATCGTTGTAATTCAGATTTCCATCGGGCATGGGAGCAAAGTTGACAGAATCAAATTGACCCTGAAACAAAAGAGATGGCATACCAATATCAACCTAAATGCATGCACATCTATATACATCACTTTCTAAAAAAAATTACATATTTACTCAAGCAACATTTAATAAAAGAATGTCAATCCAACTCAAGGTCATAGATTTACAGGAACTGAAGCAAGCAAGAGTTAACAACCTATTGAAACCATTAAAGCACACCCATTCATTCAGCTTAAAAATGATCATAGGATCTAGTTAGGAAAGTTAAAATGGATCGAGGCTGGTCTGTAATGTGAGTTCGGGATTGATTTGACTGATGACAGTGGCAGAAAAAAGAAAGATGAAGCAGGAGATCATTGAGCAACAGCTCATAGTTGAACTGAAGGGACTCGTAAGTGACCTGCTTAGACAACTTTGATGGACTCAACATACCCAAAACAAGTACAGGAAGAAGAAAATAGAGGCAGCTGGAACATGCAAGGAAGAAATTCAATAAAATCTAGAGAATAAATTGAAGGAGGGAGGGAGGTTCAAGAGAGGAAGAAGGGAACACGAGGGCAGCAGCAATCAGGTTCTAAAACTCCAGATAGGCAGGCACGTGCCAGCAGAGAAGTAACCTTAAGCTTTTATGATGAGGCACCCTATGTACTAAGCCCCACATGTGAGCTTAATGTAAGCTGAACTTGAAACTCAACCACATAAGATAAAACTAAACCACAAGTTCTAAACAAGAATTCTAATAACCCCCCACTTGTGTGCATGAGCACATACGTGCGCGCGTGTGCACACATGAGATGCTAATAGTAAGAGACAAAAGTTCAAGACGTGAAGCACCGTAGACATCTCCTGCATATACAACCCGCTCCAAATGACACTGGGTTTCTCTTCAGTAGTCTCACTCTGAACTGTGGAACTGCTTTCAGAATTTACAGGATCAGGAAAAGTCAGAAGGGCATTCATAGCCGCATTTAGTAACCTCTTCCCTTGAATGGCATCATCACACAAAGCCGAAAGATAGAGCACAAACCTGAAACAAATAATCAGAGAAATTGTTAACTCAAGGATCCCATATTCTTTTGAGAGGCAGGGGTTTACTGTACTATGAGAAGTAGTAGTTCTCAATGAATGAATAAGAAGTCCATTATTATCACCTTAATGATGCTACGGGTGTGGAAACATTTTGAAGAACAAAACCATAAATAATTAGATGTCTATTATCTCCTTGTAATGGTTTTCATCCCAAGCAGGATCTACAAGACATTGGCTAGATGTAATCCTTAGACCTCAAAAATCTTTGGATTGAAGCAGGACTTCCAAGGATAAATAGCAATAGCACTACAAAAGTTTCAAAAGACAACAAATTGAGATTCGAAATTTCTACTAGCTACCTTTCCAACTTGTCACGGTTAATATATGTATTTCTAAATGTACTAGTTATTTGGAACTCTCTCCAAAAGAGTCAATATAAATCCAGGAATGGGGTGAGCAAGGACAAGGTCTCCCTAATATTTTTCATGTTGATCTTGCATGATTACTCATGTTACAAATGCAGTCCTAACAGGTAGTCAGCAGTAGAATCAGAAGTCAAGGAAAGTAAAAACATAAAAGGAAGTGGCTGGTGGTAACTCACATGCCCAAAGGACAAACAGCCAAGTTGCCACTTATTTGGAGAGCTCGAATTGATGTAATCTGCTCAGGGTACAGGGCTAGACAAAAGGGATAAAAAGTTTGAACCGTATGATTCCTATAAACTCAATAAGGAACAGAAATGAAACTATATGCTGATCTTACATCGAGGGGGGTATACAACCAGAAGATTTGACGTATCTGGCTTCAAGGAATTTCGTGTGATGCATATCCCTCTGGCCACCTTCCCTTTAACATCTCTGGTGCTCAAAAAGTTAAAACTTTCATGCAGAAGATCGGATGGAGAGGCTGATGGTGAGGCAAGTGTAAAGGATGGATCCAGAACCAGCTTCTGGCTAAATATGTCCTGGCCAGAAGCCAATCGAACACCTTTGTAACTCCCACTATCCTGGAAAAAAAAGTGAAGGATAATTCATTTGCCCTAGGTGACTATATCATTTTATGCCGTCCATGTATTAATCGAATTATAAGCATATTTTAGCACCTTTTCCATAAGTAACGCAGTCACTGGCATTCGTAGAACCTGTATGACAGAAGTCTCGAAAGGAGGTGAGCATGTTAGCTTGACAAAGCAACTGTTTTAGTCCACTTTATAACAAATTTCTATAGTATGATAGGTAAAAATTATTTGCAATTTTTTTATGTTCCTGCAAAATATAAGTAAAAAATAGCACAAGTACACCTGTGACCATTCTTGTGAAAATCAAATAACATCCAAGTATCTAAAGCAGCAGAGCAGATCAAACAGTGTCAATCACATTTAGGAACAAGTTATTTACACAACACATGCAGAAAAGCAAATATATCACATTTAACTATTAACCAAAAATGATAGTTCATATTTCACCGAGAGAAAGAAGCCACAGTTTCTTTCAGTGAACTTACGTAAATGCAACCTTTGACAGCAGAGCGGCGGCTAAAGGCTTGTGGTAGTTCCCCTTGACCATAAATGGGATAAATTAGGGCCCCGGAAGCATTTGTAAACCTGAAAGGAGTAAGAATTATAAACGACAAACTTAAAGCAAATCGATGTGAATTGCTTAACTAATACAACATTCCAAGCCATAAATCAAGGTTAGATTTTTAGTTGCCAGTACAGAACTAGAACTCAAAACATTTTCTCTCTCTTTATCTGCTCCTACCCTACACTTTCTGTGGTGTTCAATAATGGAAGGAAAAATAATATAATCTTGTAGTTAACGCAATATGTGTTTCTGATCAAGATATCATACAAGTCGCAAGTGCAGCTCTATAGCACCCACCCAAATTTTAAACCAGAGAATAACTGCTTAACTATAAAACAGAATAAACAAGAATTAACCTCCCAACTGATGACTGGTATAGAGCCAAACGATCTATTCCATCTTTAGTCTTGAGCAAATTTTGGCAAACCCCCATGTCATCTTGATCATAATCTGCCATAGCAATAGCATACAGAATAATCCTGCAGACGAGCAGACATAACCAAAATCCAGTAAACTTTAGACCAAACAGGGAAACAAAACGCACAAATAACAAATAAACTCTTGCTAACTGATAGAGAAAGGCAACAGCAGTCTTTACGATCTAATCTTTGGAGGCAACCGCATTTTTGACAAGTACTCAACAAATGGCCTCTCCAAATCCTCATCTGAAATCTTCGTCTTCCCTTCCTCTTCATCATTACCATTCCCATTCCCATTCCCATCATTACCAGAAGTACCTGCCCCCACTGTGGCAACCAAGTGCCCTTGCACCAGCTTGAAAAACCTCATCAACTGATTCTTTTCCATCAGAGTCAAACTCTTATCCTTAAATATGGCAGCTCTGGAATCTGGCACATTCCATAACTTTCCATTCCCATCACCAACAAAACTGGCATCAATACTCTTGAACTCCACATAATTACTTGCTCCAGATTTTAACATAAGATCAATTGACTTGTCTGCGCAAAATAACACCCTTGGTCCGCACAAGTCCAAATTGAACTTCCGTAAGTTTTCTTCCAATAGTTCAGGATAAAAACAGGAAATCTCAACATCTGAATATACCGGCTGAGTGGTGAGATTTACAATCGAGTAATCAAGGCTGTCAGTTGTGGTTGAGGTGGAAGATGGTGGTGAGGAAGCTGTAGAATTGGAAATAAGGAAAGATGTGAGTTCCGGGACCGAGAGAGAGGAGTAATGGGACCCATAGAATGGGTTAGTGTCAAGGTGAAGGACAGTTTTTCCAGAAGCAGAAGCTGCAGCAGCAACAATGCATTCTGCTAAACCAGTGCCCACAGCAATCAGGTCGAAGGTAGTTGGTTCAATTTGCGGGTATGGTGGGGGCTCACTCATGGTAGCACTAGAGAGGAACAGTAGATTTACTGCTGAGAGTGAGCAAGTGAGTAGCTAAGAATCACCTGGCACAAGAAGCAAGAGAAAAAAAATGTGTTATCAAGTATGATCAACAATTGAAGTTTTTGCACTTTCTTTTAATATTTGAACACCAGCAATAATAATGTGGAATTACTTCTATATCTTAAAGATCTGAGGTTTTTTACGGTGTTTCGCTGTTCATATTCATTGGATCAAATGACTTTAATTTTTTTCAAAAAACAAATTGTGGCGTCGTCCGCCCCATGTGCAATAAAAAAAATCAAGAGCCCAAGCGTGCAGGTCCTTGCTAAATGGGCCAAGCAGGCTAGCTTGGCTTGCGTCCAACAATGCCTGGCCTTTACCTTTTTCTTTCTAAATTTGATTTATTAATTGATGCTTTTTTTTACATGTATTTTTTCAAAAATATTTTTTTTATTTATATTTAAATTAATATTTTATTTTGTTTATATAAAATCTTTCAAATGACTATTATTTTTTAGTTATCTTACATATATTTTATTTTTAAAAAGATTATTCTAATTCATGTGTATTTTTTTTATATTTAATATAGATAAAAATATTCATAATTTTTTTATAGTGCGAGTCAAATAGGGATCACATGCTCTACTTTAGAGACTTTTGCTGCACCTCTTTGGTCTTGTAGCTCTAAGGTTAATCCCTTTGTCTATGGAAATTTCATTTTTAAGTCAGATTTTAGCCCATCATTTCATTTGCCCTGTTAGCTTTGTGCTTTCTTCTACTGCCCTTAATTTTATCGGCAAACAACTCCTTTTGTAGTGCACCGCCGCCTCTTCTTTACTGCCCTAAAACAGAGAGAGCGAGACGCAGAGACAGAGAAGACAGAAAGGTAACTGAGAGAGAAGGCAAGAAAGAGATGGAGATAGGAAAAGACAGTATGGTAAGAATTATTTTTTTAGTATTTGTGATAATTTTTCAGTATCAAGTTTGAGTTTTATTGACTAATCTGTGTGGATTTGTTTTTATAAAGCTTTATTACAGGATGTTAAGATTTGGGTGAATATATATGCATTGATTTTGATTTATTGTTCTTGAGAAATTAACGAGGACTCGTTATTCAGTAGAATTGATTGCTTAAAGATGAACTTGAGAATTGAAAATTTGTGAACCATTGATGATCTTAAGTTCAAAGGATATATATATATATATAAATTGTAGAGTTCTATCAAGAAGCAAGAAGAAACAAGAAACTCAAATCCTGGTTATGGCCACCGAGTTTAGAGGCTGTGAATCAGAGATGACGATCAAATTATATTATGGTCTCCAGTGTTTAAAAATGTTACTATCCAGTTCTTAATTTGATCGGATAGCAATATTTTTATAGAGGTTGTGAATAGGATAATAACATTTTTAGACAGGGAATAGAGTCTTGTAAATGCGTTTTGAAAACCAGTGACATGAAACAGATCAAATCTAGAAGGCATTCGATATGCATGAGGTGCAAGGTCTAGGAAAATGGTTGCAACAGTTAGGCAGCAATCAAAGATTAGGCAGAACCAATGAGAAAGAAGCAGCAGACCTTAACTCTTGACTTCTTTTTCAGTTGATACCTCATTCAGAAACCGCTTATTCACACTTTTTTTCCTTGTTGGGGCCATGGAGGACCTATCTATCTGAAACAATCAATGAACAAATTAGCAACACCAATTTGCTTAAAGCTTTAACATGGACATTAATAACCATCAAAATTCACAACATACATTACATTAATGATAAGAATATAAAACACTTGGCAAAGCAAGAAGATCTTTCACCCCAGAATTTGAAACATAATACACAATCCAAATATTAAACTTTTTTTCCTTTTTGTTTTTGGTTTTTCGGATACTTAAACTCGAGTTAGAGTTTACTAATCTGCACTAATCGTGGAAAATATTTTCCCACTCATATTATATTTAAAACCTCAGTTAAAACCCATCACAAGTATTCAACTTATACAACATGACCAAAATCACATCATTTTATCAAAGTATCAAAAGAAGCAAAATACATATATGAAAAAAAAAAATCAAATTTAGCAAATAGAAACAGAGGAATCACAACAAAATACGCAATCTATTAAAGAAACACTTCAAAAGAGAATCGAAAGGAAAAAACCACCCAGTGCCATTACCATATATCACAGTTTTCAATTAAAAAAACAAAAAAAGATCCCCAAATTTTCAAAAATTCAGAATTTTTTTTAAATGAGTTTCAGAAAAAACTAAAATAATTAAAAAATAAACCCCCCAAAATTGAAAAAAAAAATCAAATTCAAAACATCACCAAAACCCAAAATTTCAAATTTGACTAAAATTCAAGCTACAATTCAAAACCCATCTCCAAAATCCCCTAAAAAAAACAACGAAGACGAATAAAAATAACAAAAATCAAATTTTGAAACCAAAAAAAATAAAATTTTCCTTGTAAAACCCCCAACAAAAATCTCAAAATTACTCCTCTAAAAACCCTAATTCACAGATCCGAGACTATACACTTACAGATTCAGAGTAATTGATATCTGGGTATAAGTCATACAGTGAAACAAAGGGCTGTGAAGAGAGAAATATGCAAGCTTTATGTGTTATAGAGAAGGGTGTTTTAGAGAGAGAAATAAAAGAGAGTTTTCAAAGTTACGAAATAGAGAAGCGCTTTTAGAGAGAGAAAGAGAGAGGTTGCCGCGAAACTTGAATATAAGGGTAGGCTGGCCAATCAGATATTTTTCTGTATATTTTTTTTTGTTTATTTTTCTTGTTTTGTACAGTTTTGTTTTTGTTAATCACCGTACACGTTGGTGAGTGGAGTATTGTATGGTATGATCTTGTGGTTACTGGTTGGGGTTTGAAGGGATAATTATAGCAGATTGAATTTGAAAATTTTTGTTGTTTGTTGTGGGAATGGCCCTTGAATTTATGGGTATTTGTATTTGGTTACCAAAAAGTTTGAGAATAATGGGCCTCAAAGTTTTTTTTATTGAGAGATGGTCCCTCATTGAAATCTTGTGCACAAAGTTTTTAAACCCGACTCTACCCATGACTTGCCCTTAGGCTTGGATCACAAGTGTGATAAGTTTATTTTTGGTCAATTTAATATAACATTGTTTCAAGTTTTTTTTAAAAAAAATTAAATGACATCGTTTTAATAAAAAAAGTTAAACTGATTTTTGACGAAGTAGCAAGTGAGCCCACTGGTTCGATCAAATTTTAATCGAGTCAATTTTTATGTAGTTTAATTTTAAACTTGACCAAGGCTAAGTCTCTTATTGAACTTGTGCACAAAGTTATTAAAATCAACCCGGGCTAAGATCCGAGTCACAAGTTAAGTAGGTTAACTCAAATCAATTTAAAATAATGTTGTTTCAATTGTTTTAAAAAAATAAAATGAATTTCTTTTAAAGAAAAAATCAAATTGAATTTTAATTAGATTGTAAATAGACTTGCTGAGTCAATCAAGTTAATTTATATCCAGATTAATTTTAAATTTGATTTTAATTAAATCCTAAATTAATAATTTATCAAGTTGACGTCGGGATAGATTAGATGACATTGGTTATTCAAGCAATATGCTATCAAATTAACGATGTGTAATCAGTATGATTAACATGTGGATGATAGTGAGTTTATATGGTAAAATTTTATGACCAACACCTAGTTATTTGTGGTGAAGTTTAGGTTAAGTTGAATTCGGAAGATTAAGAGGCAAAAAAAAAAAAAAAAAAAAAAAACCAATACAATCAA
>Ga0325411_1004484_pt1 | contig 15657 bp, 8 predicted proteins | sample PopdelMetagenome_13_FD_206181 | JGI IMG/M metagenome (GOLD analysis project Ga0325411, IMG submission 206181) | Populus deltoides microbial communities from Bellville, Georgia, United States - Xylem-PdIQD-R4 | ecosystem: Host-associated > Plants > Phyllosphere > Stem > Wood/Secondary xylem... | reverse complement strand
ACTAAAACTCAAGGGTCTTTAACTTATCTTGTAACGTCAGCAACGTTTATCACAATCTTACTCTTATAAAATGGAGCTTTGCCCTTCGATTACCTCTGTAACCCGCCAACCTCCATATCCACCAGCTCAAACAAACAACAATCTCTCTCTCTCTCTCTCTCTCTCTCTCTCTCTCTCAAAAGAAAAGGCTCTCTTCCTTCCATCTTTTGACATATAAATTTCTTGTTTTCCTTTCAGCTACTTAAAAGGGTAAATATACATCATCAAATTCAAGCTAGAATCAACTATTTTTTTTTTTGTTTTAAAGGGTTTTTGATGGAATCTAACAAAAGGGTTTTTGGGTTTTGTAGAGTGGTGTAAATGGAAGCAGCTACAGCTACTGTTATTGGATCTTCAATTGGGATCTCTACACCTGCAAAATCTGTTGCTAGATTGGGTTTTTTAGCTACCAATAAACAAGATTTTGTTCGTTTTCCTATTAAGGTATTACCGGTTAGCCTTATTTTTGGGTTTATGCATGAATTTTGTGTTGGAGGAGCGTATATGCCTAAATTATGCAAGTTACTGCAGCTTTTAACCCTTTATTATTACGAAGTCGAAGGTATAATTTTTCTTATGATTCAATTTAGTTCTTGCAGTTTCATGCTTAAGAGCTATAAGTAAATGAAGTCTTATGTTTTATGCAAAAGATTTGTTCTAGGAGATGGATTCCTATGTGTGGTTGTGTTGGGATTTTTGTCAAAAAATGAAGCTTTTAAGAATTGTTTCACGTGAAATTTTGAAAAGCCTATAATTTCTTTGGGTTTATTTGGGACGTTTAAAGTTTACTTTGCTGTTGGTTTTCTGTATTTTGAGACTATGTATGGAAAGCTGGTGTTTGATTCCTCATTCCTCTTGTGTTATCTGGATTCCAGCGTCATTCTTCAGTTTCATACTCAAAGCTGGGTCATAGGAGAGTGGCATATGGAAGTAGGAGATGTATGGCAGTGAGAGCATCTTCGTCATCATCTTCAGATTCTTCAGGGTCGATTGTGCCAATTGCTCCGCTTCAGCTTGAGTCTCCGATAGGGCAGTTCTTATCCCAGATTTTGGTTAGCCACCCTCATCTTGTGCCAGCAGCAGTTGAGCAGCAGCTTGAGCAACTTCAAACTGATCGTGATTCTGAGAAGCAGAAGGAAGATCCTTTTGCTACTGGCACCGACTTGGTATTGCATAGGTTAGTTTCACGATCGTGGTAGATAACTGTGTTTTATAGGTGCTACTATTGATGCCGAAAATTGAATCTAATGTTGGGTTTTTGAAATTATTAGGAGAATTGCTGAGGTGAAGGCTAATGACAGGAGAAAAGCCCTGGAAGAGATTTTGTATGCATTGGTTGTGCAGAAGTTCATGGATGCCAATGTTTCTCTGATACCCACCATAGGCCCCTCTTCCACAGAGTCATCTGGTCAAGTGGACACTTGGCCTAGCCAAGATGAGAAGCTTGAACAACTTCACTCACCTGAAGCATATGAAATGATTCAGAACCATCTAACTCTCATTTTAGGAAATCGGGTGGGTGATTCAACTGTTGTTGCACAGATAAGCAAACTCAGGGTTGGACAGGTCTATGCAGCATCCGTGATGTATGGATACTTCCTAAAGCGAGTTGATCAAAGGTTTCAGCTTGAGAAGACAATGAAAATCCTGCCAAATGGTGTGGATGAGAGAGAGAGTGATATTCACAAAGCTGTGGGTCAGGATGTGAAACCTGGTGGTCGAGGGTTATCCTATCAAGCTCTGTCTTCCCATCCTGAAGCCATTTCTGGTGGCATCAGTCCTGGAGGATTTGGACATGGATTAAAGGCTTCACGATTGCGAAATTATGTGATGTCTTTTGATGGGGAGACACTTCAAAGGTATGCGACAATAAGATCAAAAGAGGCTGTTAGCATCATTGAGAAGCACACTGAGGCCTTGTTTGGAAGACCTGAGATTGTCATAACGCCACAAGGGACCATTGATACTTCCAAGGATGAACTAGTTACGATCAGCTTAGGTGGTTTGAAGAGACTTGCTTTGGAAGCTGTTACTTTTGGTTCTTTCCTCTGGGATGTAGAGAGTTATGTGGATTCGAGGTATCACTTTGTTCTCAATTAAATAATGTTCACGTGCATGCAGGGCACCCAAAAAAAAAAAAAATTGTAGTAGACATACAACTGACCAAAGTTAAATGCTATCTATGTATGAGTGTAAAGCTGGTGGTAACCATAAATAGATTTGGGCTAATTTTTCTGTATACAGTTTTGATGTTCTGTTTTCCTGTCTCGATTTGCATCTGTGCATTACCACATGGAGTTATTCTGTGCAAAGCTCGTCCTTGAACTCTTTTTTTGCGCTTCTGAATTATAATCAATATATGCAAGAAACTATGTAGTCGTGATGCTTTGAATTGTTTGTCACATACCTGAGTTTGATAGCAATAACAAAACTGCTAGATGTATATTTTTGCTCTAAATATAAAGTCATTTTTTTTGTGTAGCATATAGTCTCATTGAACTAAAAAGGGCACATCATGTATGTGGTGAATGTACAAGTGAAGAAAACCAAGAATTTAGAGCAAGGCTGGCTTGAATTCACCTGGAAAGAAATAAGAAACAGAAAGCCCAATCCTTGAGTTATAGTGGTTGTTTAGTGGGGAAAAATCATTGAAGAAACTTTAGCCATGAATTAACTGAATAGCTGTAAATGTTTCATAGGAAACCACTCTTTAAATGGTCTTTGATGGTTGCTAGCTGCAGCAACCAGAAGTAGATGTAGATGGTATTGAGTACTAGTAACATTGATTTTCTCTAGCTAACGGCCAAGGGAAGCTTAGATGGATTCAGAAATCTGTTGTTGTGTCTGTACCAACTTGTTCTGATATGGATTAATCTCAATCCATTTATCATTCGTCTTGGTGGATTGATCTCAGCCTTTTGCCATTCAATTGTCTTATCGAACATGGCATGGTCATTCCACGAGTGTAACCAGATTCTGTGGGTTTCTGTAGTCAGATATAACACTTTTAAGTTGTCATCACGGGGAGAAAATTAACATTGTTACCATCCACGTACGCATAATTTGCTTAGTTAAATTTTGAAGTTCAACTATTTTTCTTTCGATAGGTTTCTGTAGTTACTCTCAAATGTAAATTTCCCGAACCTGGTTTGGCAAGAATGTGCTCTTGATGTGATCGTATTAGTATAGTTACGCAGCAAACAGTTGTATACTCGCTTTTTTAACCAAAAAAAAAAAAGAGCTATAAAGAGAAATTTCGAGCCTGAATGGTAAACATCAGGGTTTAGATTTGCCATTGCTTATCGGTCTGTTCTCTTTGTGAAATATTAGCATGGGTTTAAATGTTTCACGGTAATTACTCCATTCATCTCCTGGTTGGGGTTCTCATCGAACTGGATTAACATCTCCATACTGGCATTCTTAGAAAAGCCAAGATATATCAGTTTTTGTTTCAAAATCGACAGAATGATTAATCACTGCATTATATATTTGATGAAGAGTGGAAAACACCTGTTTTCCATAATGTGGTCCTAGATGACAGAGTTGAGCTGCTTAAACAGGTTCAAATTGTACAGAACTTTGCCAAAAACATCATAGAATACTATCTTTACATGTGTCTGCCTTAGTTCCAGGGACATGAAACCTTGCCCATCATAATAAAACTTGACTCCTCTTTTGTTTAGTTGATCAATATCCCCTTTCCATGCCTTCGATCCACCTCCACTTGTAAAAAATTGGATTTGGCTGCATAAAGAAGTTCTTAAATCTTGGTGATTTTCGTTTCAATCCTTGATGTGAAATAATGTCAATCTATGCTTTTTATAAACATACCTTGTGCTGCTGGTTATGTGTTCCAAGCAATGATCATGCCCATTTATGTACATTTCAACATTGTTTGCCTGGACATTCAAGACGTGGTTTGTTAGAGAAACGCTTTGTTTGTGACAATCTCAATCTCTTTAGTAAGATTAGCTACCTCAAGAAGCGGGAGAAGTTGCTTCTTTAGCTCCTTTGTTTCCCCATGATGGCCAATGCTTCTGATAGGATGATGCCCAACTACAATCTTCCAGTTAGCAGTGGAGTCCTGCAAAGCTGATTCCAAGTCCTGTTGCCAAACATGAAAAAGATGTAGGATTTGGGACAGAAAACAAAACGTCGACTGCACAGTGCTTGCATAAATGTACGAGGATGATCAGAATGAATAACCTTCAAGAGGCTTGAAAGATAGTGCTGCCTTGGCATCACTCCTCTCCAATCATAATGATGGTGCTTTGGCTTCAGAAAGTACATGTCCACAAATGGAGTGGTGTCGATGAAGAACAATTCCACAATTTCTAAGAGGATGTGGAGAGAAGTTTGAATTTAGTTAAGCGAGAGGCAGTGTTTCAGGACAAAAACCTCAGAGAGGTGTGAGGTTTGATATCTACTTGCTATAAAATGTTGAATAATTTACTGTTCATAGTTGGAGATGTATCTTACCTGCGTTAAGAATGAAAGATCTCAGGCAAATCCATCGGCTATCTATATTCCTCACGTTCGGACTTAATTGAGCCTTGACATTTCCCCGGTAGTCATGGTTGCCCAAAACTGAAACCAGAATGTTTTTCAGAACACGAGATAGGGTAGGACTCCCGCATTAGCCAAAACTAGGATTCATGTATTTGTGCATTCTTTTCATTATAAGAATTAAACCCGGTCTAGCAGATCAATAAACTGTCAACCTATATATGACTTGTGCTTCGTTGTTTCTTTTCTCAATGAAACTCGGCCCAGGCTAGGCTCTGGGTTGACCTGACAAGCCGATCGAGTTTCTTAACAATTCTTTTGATTCCAGGACTTACCACTGTACCACTGCTTTTGAAGGCTCTTTGCAGTATAGATTTTGCTAAATGATTTCTCAAACACAGGGTCATTTATGCTTCTCAACCCGTCCTCGTAAAAGTTGTCTCCAGTAGAAACAACGAAATCAATGCTCAACTCTTCTCCTATTCTTCCCATCTGTAAGAAACTTGAGAAATCAAATGAATGTTCTTGCATTGAATGAATTATCACCACATAGTGCCTCCGTCAACCCACAGCATCAGTTCATATCTAATAAGCGTGAGACATCTATATATGTATATAACATGATACTGAGTGTTAAGACTTAAATGATGGCTTAAAAAACAAAATAAAAAAAACCTGAAATGCTACATTGGATTGATTATAATTTCCTTTTCTTCCCCAGTCTCCAACCACCAAAAAGCTAATTGAGCCATCCTCCTTCGTAGGTTGCTCGAATCGCTGAAGCTCAGCTAAGGCACAAAGAACATACGCATGGAAGCAGGCCATCCATACGAGGTGCATTAAACTGAAATGGTGACTGAAACTAGCCATGATATCCTGAAAAAGAGAACTTTTTAGTTAGCAGCTTTGGTTTGGAGTGCAAAAGATGTGAACTCAGGTAACCTCTTTGAAGAGCATATAATGTGGTACCTGGACACAAAAATGGTGGTGTCTCTAAAGATGTTCAAAGTCGAAAAAACCACCCGTTAGCTAGCTACAGATAGCATCCATGCAGATTCAGGATAAGAGATTCAATGAGGTCCAAGGAAACTTCATTCTATTAATGGGCTAAATTCATCAGTGGTCACCATCAAAGTCCACTTTCCTGGAAATTTCTTGTTTTGTCTTGTTCAATACCAGAAGAGACGTAAACCTATGAAAGAAAATCATTGATGAGCAAGAGAATTCAAGGAACGAAGATGGGTTGAAGGTGGTGGTGCTATATTGGCGCTTGCTTGATGTCACAAGGCTGCTGTCCTTTTGCCCTGACCCTGACAATCCATACTAAAAAGTTGGCTCTGCAAGTCTATCACCATTGGGTAAATAAACCTCGCCAATTGCTCACATTGGCTGCAGAATTATTTGCCATTCACCAATCTCATTCAGTGACTCTACCGTTAGTTACAATTAAATTGCATGTAGTTATCAGGAAATTGGATTAGTTCTTGTGTTGAAGCACTGATTTACCAATTTTTTGGGTGCAATATTACTGCAGCAAGGCCCATTTTTACTTTCCTTTTTTTTATTTTTGTTTAATAAAAAATTCAGTGGGGTTTGGTAATAGTAAAAGCAAGGGAATCCCATGAAGATTGCTAGAAGCTCTCCATCAATTTAATCATTTTCATGACGTTATAGAACTCTATTTTTTTTTCTTTTTTGATGTGGCCCTAACTCACTATTATCACAGTGCTCAATGACAATGAAACATGAGCTCAATAATGATAGGAAAAAAATTAAAATTTATAACAATGACAATCTGTTGGCTATGGATCCTTAGGTTGATGAGTGGAGCAACTTTGTTGTAGTCCATCTATGCAAAACAGTGCCAGAAACATCATAAAATGCAATCTCTGCTTCATTCTGAGTCAACTGCACAGACATGAAACCTTGACCATCGTAGAAGAATTTTAGACCATCTTTGTTTTGTTCTTTAATGTCACCCCTCCATGCCTTAGACCCAGCTCCACTAGTGAGAAATTGTATTGGACTGTCAAAAAATTGCCCATCATTAGTAATATTTCCGAAGAACCCTTTCCACTAAGCAACACAGTAATCACTTAAGTTGTACCTCTCTGTGTCACTGATGTGTTCAAGGCAATGGTCATGTCCGTTCATGTAAAAATCTACATTATTGGCCTGAATGTAATGAAAACAGCACCGAAAGAGATTCAATCTCGTGTTCAAAATTACTTCATCAGCAAAAAGTAAAACAGAACTGCTTTTCAATGATTGTGTTTACCTTCAGGATTGGATGAAGCTTGCTGACAAGTTCCTCAGTGTCGCCATGATGTCCTATGCTTCTAATTGCGTGATGACCCACAACAATTTTCCACTTTGCACTTGATTCACTCAATGCCAGCTTTAGATCCTGATCGAAAAAAGGGTATAATCCACTACTTAATTATCCAGAGCTCTATCTAAACAGTTGATAGACCACTGATTTAGTGGCTATTAAAGTGCATATATTGTAAAGTCGATGCATTATTTTGAAAGTAAAACAATGAACATACCTTTATTAGGTTTGCAATATAAGATCTAGGAGATCCAATGCCTCTCCAGTCATAAGTACGGCCCTCAGCATTAGTAAAGTAAGATTGGACAAAAGGGGTGGTATCCACAAAGAAAATTTCAGCCAATTCTGCAGAAAAACAGAACAAAAGGATTTGAGTTATTAGATGAATAAATCCTAAATTAACATCTAAATTTCAAGTGTCAAGTGGTCATAGTTAGTATAGTCTTTATATATATATATATATGAGATGAAGGAAGCACTTAAAATGTAGAAGCTGCTACCCACCAGCATTGACGATGAAAGATCTCAAACATAGCCACCTGCTATCAATTTTCCTAAGTTGTTGGCTCAATTGTGCCTCTGCATTCCCCCTATAGTCATGATTTCCCAAGACTGCAGAAGAGAAGAGAAAGAAAATTAGAAAATTCAAATCAAGTACGATCAACATGTAACTTCTCATTTTTATTTGTGGAAAAAAATCATTCAGCCAGTCGCCAGGTTTGGTACTCACCACTGTACCACTGCTTTTGCAGGCTATTTGCAGTGTAGATTTGAGTAAATGATTCCACAAATGCTTTGTCTTGGTTTCCAGTTAATCCATTATCATAGAAATTATCACCTGTTGAAACTACAAAATCTATGTGCAGCTTCTCTCCAATCCTTCCCATCTGTATCCATGCAAATCAAAGGAAGATTAGCAGGTACGTGTTAGTTGATCAAGGAAAGTTCTTTAAGAGATGGGAATGTCAATTACATGTTGCATGACTCTCTCTCACACACGGAAACATGAAATAAATCACAAAAAGCAAAGAAGCTGGAAGAACCTGAACAGCAACTTCAGACTGGTTGAAAGCACCTTTTCTGCCCCAATCTCCAAGCACCAAAAAGGAAAGAGTCCCATCAGTTTTTGCAGGCTGTCCAAATCTTTGAAGCTCTGCATGTGTAGAGACCAAGTACAACCCAAAACTACATATCACCAAAACAAGGCATAGAGCCATGCTTCTGTTATTGAGAATGAGACCTGCCATGTCTCTCTAGCTAGAGCTGAACAGAGAAGAAAAGAAGGATAGACAGGAGAGAATCTTGCTGGGGATAATTCTTTGTACCATATAGCAAGCAAGTCGTGAACTTGTTTCTCTACGCTGCAGCGAGTCCTGTCCAAGTCCTATTCTTTCTTGAGTCCATTAACCTATTTTTATAGACCAAAATAGCTAGTTAATTGTTAATTATGAAATAAGAAAACTATAGATTTGAAAGGTCGAGTTCAGCAACGAAACTATGACATCTCTAATGATTTGTTTTAGATTGCGTTAGCGATTATTTTGAAGTATTTTTTTATTTAAATATATATATATATATATATTAATATTAATATAATTTAAAATCATAAAAAAATAATTCAAAATAAAAAAATTTCAAAAACATCTTTTAGACAATAAAACAAACATACTCGAAGGCCATGTTAGGTGTTTTGGATTGAGAACCAAAATTAGCCAAGCCGGTAGTCGGTCACCATGCCTCATGCAGACACTAAAAAGTAGAGCTAAATATGACAAGGGTAATCGATGATATAAGCGTTAATTATTATTATTATTATTATTATTATTATTAATTCATGTTAGTTACCTTGACTTAATATTCAAATCAAATTCACTAAAGTCTCGATCTTAATTTTTTCATGAATTTTATTTTTAAGTAATGTTGGGCTATTATTCTAGGATAAAGACACGTAAAAAAAACCCGTGTTTTCTTTATCTATTTTTATAAACTATAAGAATTCATTAAAAAAAATCATTTAAATAAATTTATTTTTATTTTTTTAATTAAATATATTTTTTTTATATCTATTTCTCACATATTGAACCTTCAAACTAATTTATATTATTGAAAAAAAAATGTATATTTACGATTTAGCAAAGACAAGAAGTCCATTACTTCACCACCACAAATTCATGAATACCATGCTATATCTAAACTTGTGGTGTTTTGGTTTATTTCCTTCACTAAATTTGAGGCCGGTGTTATACTAAAATTATACTGGGATAACACAAGCATTAAAGAATTATTATTGTTATTATTATTAGTAGCTATTTAATATAAAAATTATTTATAATAATTGTTTAATATAACTGCTATTTCTATTAGCGGTTAATTAATAAAATCGTGATTTTTATTGAGTTAAAATATATTATTTTTTGAATATTATTTTATTTTATTTTATTATAAGCTTAAATGTTCTACTAAACTTAGGTAAAATATTTTGAGACGTAATCGTTGTGGCATCACTTAAAATCTTGCCCCGTTAATTTAATTTTCTTCATTATTAGAGCAAGTTTAAAGCATTAATTAGGCAGGCAGAGGTTTCTGTACAGGTAGTAATTAACAGAGTGTAACGGGCACCAACGGTGGGCAGTTTTCAAGTGGAGAGACTGCCAAAAAAAAAAAAAGAAAAAAGAAGAGGAACAAGGGATATGCGAATATGCCGTAGGATCGATGTCCGAATAAGGAATTAGATCCCATAGAATATTCGGTGATAATTAATTAAGTATTGAATTATTCATATCTATTAGCTTTATTTAGGGCAAATTGAGTGATGCAGCAGAAACCTGTAAAGAAAGCAACTCGTAAGCCGATTGTTTGGGAAGGTGGCTGTGGCTGTGGCTGCGTTCTCAAAAAATTTAAATTATTTTTTTTAATTAAAATTTAATATAATTTATATGTTTTGAATTGTTTTAATGTACTGAAGTTAAAAATAATTTTTAAAAAATAAAAAAAATCATTGACATGCATTTTGGCACGAAAAGTTATTTGAAAAGCACCTGCAATCACACTATCAAACACGCTCTAAAGCAGACACACCAAAAAATCTCTGAGCCCACTCTTCAACCACCGTTTTTACTCGAGTATATTTGTTTATGTGATCAAGAAATATTTTTATATATATTTAATTATTTTAAATTATTACTTAATTTTTTTTATTGTTTTAACGTGCTATGATAAAAATAAATTTTAAAAATAAAAAATATGTTATTTTAATATATTTTTAAATAAAAAACACTTTAAAAAACAACCGTTATAATAATTTTAAACACCGTTACGATTATGTTGACACCGCCAAAAGCTTTCAATGTTTTTATAAATCAACGCTATAAATACCATATTTTTTAATATTTACTCCAAAAAGATTTTATGTTACTGGAATGTTGCATTAATAATTTTTATTAAAATAATATTTTTTGATTTTTTAAAAATATTTTTTAGTGCATGATCCAATTAATTAAGTTTTGTACAATCTATGTTTTTTTATTCATCTTACAATACAATTCAATTCAAATTAAATTTTGAATCGCAAATTTTTTTTAAGGTTAGCAGGAACACTATTATTGGAGTCCATCGAGGAAGAAGATTCCTCTCTCGATTTTATTTATTTTTTTAATTCAAGGTATGGTCTTGATTTTATTTATTTTTTTAATTCAAGGTATAGTACTGATAATCATCCTCGTGCTGCATTGGCTTTTGTAGTCCATCGAGGAAGAAGATACCACTCTTGATTTTATTTATTTTTTAATTCAAGCTTCTTCTTTTTTTTTAATTCAAGGTATATTACTGATAATGCGTCATCGTGTTGCGTTGGCATACTGTAATCCATAAGGAAAAAGATACCACTCTTGATTTTATTTATTTTTTAATTCAAGGTACAGTACTAATAATGCATCCTCGTGTTCCTTCGGCTTCCTGTGATTTTTTTTTATATATAGTAAACAACTCTTTATTTGTTTTAGATAATGTTTGGTATTATAGTAGTAATTATAATTATTAAATTTGAACTGGTTTATTAGGACACGGTCAATTTAATAACTAGATCAATTCAGATAAGGTAAAAAACCGAGATAAGTAAAAACTCGGTTGAGACTAGATTTTTTTTCAAATGTGTTTTTTCTTTTAGCCAAAGACTACTCTTTTTTATATTTTTAGTTGGTTATTAATAATTTTTAAAGTTTATTATATAAATACTAGAAGAATGTTTTATTTTTTTAATATGGAATCTAAAACCTTTTAATATATATATTTTATGCTCACAAGAAAAAAATTATTTTTTCAATATGGGATTTGAAGTTTTTTAGTATATATACTATATGTTTACAAGAAAAATTTTATGTTTTTTTAATGTGGGATAATTTTTTTTTTGTTTAAATATTTCAATTTAAAAGAATGACATACTACCATATTATCTTTTCAGTATAGATTAAAAACAATTTTGAAGTAATTTTTGAAACTTCATTATTTATAATATTTATAGCCTATATTTGTACGGATTGTTTTTTAATTTTTTCATATGAAATATTAAAATTTTAATTTTTTCAAGTTGACCCGAGTCAACTCGTATAACCAGGGACCTGACTCCTAGGCCAGGTCAACCCCAAGTCAGGTTTGATAACTATGATAATAATTGTTATTTTTTCAAGTATTTTTTGTTTAAAAATATATTTAAAAAATGTTTTTTAATTTATTTTTGATATAATACAATAAAACAATATAAAAACATAAAAAAATTAATTTAAAATAAAAAAATAATTTAACTTTTTTCATAAACATCTTTAAAACAAAAAAATAAATATACTCTTAATCATAAATAGAGTCGAATTGTTTATATGATAAAAGTAGGGAAAAGAATTGTATTATTTATAGAATTATTTTTTCATGCGTGATTTTAACGACCACTTCATGATCTTAAAAATCTTGTCATATATCTACAATGCGTAGAAATTGATATAAAATATATCAAATATAAATAAATATCCTCTTCGAGCTATCTTAAGATCATATCCTAACCTCAACATGTTGCATTTAAAAAATAAAATAAAATAAAATAAAATAAAATAAAATGCTAGTCTGGATCGAAAAATCAAGAGAGAGGAAACATGACCGACCATTTGGGGTTAATTTTCTCAAACATGTAGCAATGGAAGATCAAATTCTTAAAAAAGAAAAAAGAAAAAAGAAAAAAGAAAAAAGAAAGACCTCCTCGTTCATCAAATTTTATATTGAACAAAAGAACTGGGCCCGAGCGATGAATGACCTTTGAGATCATAGTGAGGCCCAGGGCCCAATAACCATGCCCATACGGCTAAGCTATCGTGGGCTTTGCTTGAGACCATTCTGAAGACAACAAACGCAATAAAATTCCATTTCCCAAATAACTGGGTTCGTAGTGGATTAATCGTTGGGCCTGCTGTGAATTTAAACAGCCTGGATCTACTTGTTAATGGGCCTTTGGTGTCTCCGTCAAATGACACCCGATTTTACCCCAACCTGAAACCATGGCCCAAATCTCATCTTATCTGTTTGCAGTCTCGATCTTAAACACCCCACATCCCTTTTATTTTTGCACAAACCTAAAAAATATCACTAAATGTTTTTTTTATGTAATTTTTACTTATGATTTTTTAAGAGTTATCAATTAAATGTTTTTTCTTTTCTTTTTTAACAAATGATTTCATTTTATAAGGACTTAACGTGTTTTTGGTAATTAATTTTTTTATATAAAAAATATAATTAAGAAATCAAGATGTTTTAGTGATAAAATTGAAAAAAAAAATGGAGTGTAAAATTGATAATACTCTAATAAATTGGTAGTGCATTTGATGTTTATTATCCTTTATGTTTAATTATCATATAATTGATCATGTATCATGATACATCTGAATTTTATATGTTCAAGGGACATCTATTTTATGATTTTTTTTCTCATTTAAGTATTCATGTTGTCAATTTCATACATATCATGACATAAGATATATATCCATTTCTTAAATATAATTAAAATATATGCAAAGGATAGCCCAATAATTAAGATTTGAGATTTTCAATTAAAAAAAAAACCGAGTTTAAATCTTAAGAAAAGAAGAAGAGAATTAAGATGAGAAAAGACTACCTCCATTCTTATAATATTGTGGTGATGAGGGAGTAATTAGTAACATCATAATAGTTACTCCCTTATCTATATTAAAAAAAATATAAAAAAGAAAAAGAAGATTTCACTAAACGTGATAAAAATATCTTCAATTATATTTTTCTTTTTTTTATTTTATTTATATCTATTTTTTTCATTAAAGTTGGCACAATAAGTAACTAATATAATATTATTAATTATTCAATGAGCATCATTAAATTTCTTGATTCAGTAGATCTCTTAATAAACTATCAAATAAAACTAAAATGTAATCTAATTGTAAAAAACATATTATAGTTTTTAAACAATAAAATATGGATTTTATTTAGATGGAATGATCTCATGATACTTGTATTATCTAAGTTAAAAATAGTAATAACCCTATATTTAGAGCTGCATGGTATTGCAGTAGCGGTTGTTTTTTAAAGTGTTTTTCATTTAAAAATGTATCAAAATAAAATTTTTTATTTTTTAAAATTTATTTTTAATATCATCACATCGAAATGATTTGAGAACAAATTTTTTTTTAATTTGAAATAAAGATAAAAACTAAAATAATATTTTTTAAAAAATAATTTTAAAATACAAAAATAAATAGGATCTTAATGTCGTTTGGTATTGTAATTTAATTAAAAAAATAAAATAGATTAAGTTAAAATCATTAAAAATCAAGGTTCTGAAAACGTAGTATACTTAAAAAGCTTGATTTTAATGCCTTTTTTAAAATCATGGTTTCACGCAATCCCAAAAGAAGCCCTACTTGCATTATTTTGGGTTGAGTAATGAGTTGTCACTTGACAATATCACGTGTATTGTTATATGCAATTCTTTTTTTTTTTTCAAAGATTGATGTTAATTTTTTTTCATAAAATTATTAGAAAGTTCAAAAAATTAAAAAAGGCTAAAAATAACCTAGTTTTTTTTTTAAATTATTTTTTTATCTAACTATTTAATTTAAATAAACCATACAATGATCGATGCTAAAATATTTTTTTGAATACCAACTTGATTTGATGCTGTGATATTTTTTGATATTACAGTAACATATAAAATATTTTTTTGAATACCAACTTAATTTGATGCTGTGATATTTTTTGATATTACAGTAACATATAAAAAACAAATTAAAATAAGTTATTAACTCTAAATTTCCATAAACACATTATATAAAAATTAAATTAAGAAAAATACAATAACCTAAAGAAAAACAATTGTCAAAATGAAAAAAAAAAACAATAACAACAACATCATGGATTACTAAATTTCCATAAACATATTATTTAAGAACTAAATTAAATAAAATCAATAACTAAAATGAAAAAAAAATCAAAATAAAAACAACAATAACACTATGAATTACCAAGTGCTAATGGGTACGAGGAAAGATTGTTTTCCCCGCATCTTTTTAACTCTATACCTGATCTGTATTGAGTTTTAATTTTGTTTTTGGACCACTTTTTTTTAAACAAAAATTTGTTTCGTTCAGTTTGATATCCCTTGATAGAAGTTGGACCAGATGGACAAAATGCAATGTGTTAGCTGTTCTGTCTGAAGATTAAAACAGAAGTAAGGGATACCATCAAAAGGGTGGAAAAGCATGGAGGTATTCTATTGATGGGTCTTTTCACGATCAGTATGGTTAATGAGATTTGGCCTCTACAAGTCAGTGGACCAATTTCAGAACTGAATAGCGTCCAGGAAACGAGAATTGGTTGTCAATCAATAAAGCCATAAAGTTGAAAAAAAAATGCTTCCAAGATTTTCTTCAGCAAAAAGAAAAAAAGAAAAAAGAAAAAGAATCGCTAATATGGTATCTGGGCAAGGCTAAGCATATGTTATAAGAGGTTTGATCTTGGGTTAACCATGCACAGGTTATGGAAATATTCCTCGCCTGACCTAAATTAGCTCCGGCACTTAATTTGTTGTTTTCTTGTAGCAAATCTCCACATATTTAGACCTAGGCAAATCGTTTTGGTCAAATTCTTTTGTTGGTTTTCTTTCTTGTTCTTCACAATTTTCATTAGCATTAATTGGCATGAATCCTTGTTGTATGGAATCGCGCTAATATAATTTTTACATGAAGATTACACGTATATGAAATTTCCTAAGGTTTAAGCATAGCAACTAGGGGTGATTATTTTCGGTTCGATTTGGTTTTTATAAAAAAAAAGTAATAAAACCGAATTTTTTTATAAAAAAACCAAAACCGAACCGAAACCAGTTCAACCGACTGGTTTCGGTTCGGTTCAGTTTGTTTTTTAGAACAAAAACCGGTTCAAACTGGTATGACTCGATTTTTTCTATTTGGCTCGGTTTTCTCAGTTTTGGCTCAGTTTTTTCCGGTTTGGGTTCGGTTTTTTGCTTATAAAACCGAATCGAACCAACTGGTTTTTTTAAAATTTTAATCGGTTTAATCGGTCTTTTATATATATATATATATATATATATATATATATATATATATATATATATATAACCCAGGCCTATATATCTTCTTTATTTCTTCAAATCCCTAATTCGCAATCTCTTATCTCCGTGACCATTAACTTTATCCATAAAATAAAGTGAGTAAGATGCTAACCACATGAGAAAAGAAAAGTATATACGG
>Ga0325411_1004482_pt1 | contig 15659 bp, 1 predicted proteins | sample PopdelMetagenome_13_FD_206181 | JGI IMG/M metagenome (GOLD analysis project Ga0325411, IMG submission 206181) | Populus deltoides microbial communities from Bellville, Georgia, United States - Xylem-PdIQD-R4 | ecosystem: Host-associated > Plants > Phyllosphere > Stem > Wood/Secondary xylem... | reverse complement strand
CTACGTAAAGAAAGAAATGAGGGGGTTTTTATATCTATTTTTAGAAATTAAGAGAGAAACACCAAAATTTCAAGAACCCATCCCAGATTGAGGGTTATAGGTAAAATAAACCCTGGTGGGAAAGGGATTAACAAGAAAAAATTGAATAAGAAGAGAAGAGGGAAGGGTCGGCTGTCATTAGAAAGAAAAGGAGGGTTCGAAGCCTTGATTCACATCAGGTAAGATATTCTAAACCTGGTCTTATGAGTCATTTCAAGTCGATTATGAATTGATGCCTGGATGTTAATTTATATATTGAGTTCTTAGACTTGAATTAAGGAAAAAGTAAGAGTTATTAAAGTAAAGAACTTCATGTGTTGTGTGTAAATGGAAAGGTTGATGAATCTGGACAGTTTCGTCTCTTGACCTTCAAAGAGATTTTGGGGAGGAGAATGAAGGAATTAGGATCAAGTTCCTTTATAAAAATTATAGTTTTGGATGTTTATTAATGAGGGATTTTGACTACCTTAGAGGCAAAACTAGGTTCTTCCCAAAACATAGAACTTGTAGCCTCATGTCTTACCTTTCCAACGCCATAAATTTTGCTTAAATCAGAGTTCTATAACTCCGGATATAGTTACAAATCTGAGGAGAGGTCAGACAGTAACAGTTCAAAAATGGACAGTAACAGTTGGAGAGTAACAGTCCAAATGTTTGTTAATGAGCGATTTTGACTACCTTAGAGGAAGAACTAGGTTCTTACCAAAAAATAGAACTTGTTGCCTCATGTCTTACCTTTCCAACGCCATAAATTTCGCTTAAATCAGAGTTCTATAACTCCAGATATAGTTAAAAATCTGAGGAGAGGTCAGACAGTAACAGTTCAAAAACGAGGCAGTAACAGTTGGACAGTAACAGTCTAAGCATTTGTTAATGAGCGATTTTGACTACCTTAGAGGTAGAACTAGGTTCTTCCCAAAACATAGAACTTGTAGCCTCATATCTTACCTTTCCAACGCCATAACTTTCGCTTAAATCGGAGTTCTATAACTCCAGATATAGTTAAAAATCTAAGGAGAGGTCAGACAGTAACAGTTCAAAAACGAGGCAGTAACAGTTGGACACTAACAGTCCAAGCGTTTGTTAATGAGTGATTTTGACTATAATAGAGGCAGAACTAGGTTCTTCCCAAACATAGAACTTGTAGCCTCATATCTTACCTTTCTAACGCCATAAATTTTGCTTAAATCGGAGTTCTATAACTCCAGATATAGTTCAAAATCTGAGGTGAGGTCAGACAGTAACAGTTCAAAAATGGACAGTAACAGTCCAAGCATTTGTTAATAAGCGATTTTGACTACCTTAGAGGCAGAACTAGGTTCTTCCCAAAACATATAACTTGTAGCCTTATGTTTTACCTTTCCAACGCCATAAACGTTTCTTAAATCGGAGTTCTATAACTCCAGATATAGTTAAAAATCTGAGGCAAGGTCGGACAGTAACAGTTCAAAAATGGACAGTAACAGTCTAAGCATTTGTTAATAAGCGATTTTGACTACCTTAGAGGCAGAACTAGGTTCTTTCCAAAACATACAACTTGTAGCAACATGTCTTACCTTTCCAATGCCATAAATTTGGCTTAACTCGAAGTTCTATAACTCCAGATATAGTTAAGAATCTGAGGCGAGGACAGAGAGTAACAGTTCAAAAATGGACAGTAACAGTCCAAGCGTTTGTTAATAAGCGATTTTGACTATCTTAGGGGCAGAACTAGGTTCTTTCCAAAACATACAACTTGTAGCCTCATGTCCTACCTTTCCAATGCCATAAATTTGGCTTAAATCAAAGTTCTATAACTCCAGATATAGTTAAAAATCTGAGGCGAGGACAGAGAGTAACAGTTCAAAAATGGACAGTAACAGTCCAAGCATTTGTAAATAAGCGATTTTGACTACCTTAGAGGCAGAACTAGGTTCTTCCCAAAACATACAACTTGTAGCCTTATGTTTTATCTTTCCAACACCATAAACGTTTCTTAAATCGGAGTTCTATAACTCCAAATATAGTTAAAAATCTGAGGCGAGGTCAGACAGTAACAGTTCAGAAATGGACAGTAACAGTCCAAGCATTTGTTAATAAGCGATTTTGACTACCTTAGAGGCAGAACTAGGTTCTTTCCAAAACATACAACTTGTAGCAACATGTCTTACCTTTCCAATGCCATAAATTTGGCTTAACTCGAAGTTCTATAACTCCAGATATAGTTAAGAATCTGAGGCGAGGACAGAGAGTAACAGTTCAAAAATGGACAGTAACAGTCCAAGCGTTTGTTAATAAGCCATTTTGACTACCTTAGAGGCAGAACTAGGTTCTTCCCAAAACATACAACTTGTAGCCTCATGTCTTACCTTTCCAACACCATAAATTTGGCTTAAATGGAAGTTCTATAACTCCAGATATAGTTAAAAAACTGAGGCGAGGAAAAATAGTAACAGTTCAAAAATGGACAGTAACAGTCCAAGCGTTTGTTAATAAGGGATTTTGACTACCTTAGAGGCAGAACTAGGTTCTTCCTAAAACATACAACTTATAACCTCATGTCTTATCTTTTTAACGCCATAACTTTGGCTTAAATTGATGTTCTATAACTCCAGATATATTTTAAAATCTGAGGAGAGGTCAGACAGTAACAGTTCAAAAACGAGGCAGTAACAGTCCATGCGTTTGCTAATGAGCGATTTTGACAACCTTAGAGGCATAACTAGGTTCTTTCCAAAACATAGAACTTGTAGCCTCATGTCTTACCTTTCCAATGCCTTAAATTTTTCTTAAATCGGAGTTCTATAACTCCAGATATAGTTAAAAATCTGAGGCGAGTTCAGACAGTAACAGTTCAAAAATGGACAGTAACAGTCCAACCGTTTGTTAATAAGCGATTTTGACTACCTTAGAGGCAGAACTAGGTTCTTCCCAAAACATAGAACTTGTAGCCTCATGTCTTACCTTTCGAAAGCCATAAATTTCACTTAAATTGGAGATCTATAACTCCAGATATAGTAAAAAATCTAAGGAGAGGTCAGACAGTAACAGTTCAAAAATGGACAGTAACAGTTGGACAGTAACAGTCCAAGCGTTTGTTAATGAGTGATTTGTACTACATTAGATGCAGAACTAGGTTCTTCCCAAAACATAGAATTTGTATCCTAATGTCTGAACTTTCCAACGCCATAAATTTCGCTTAAATTGGAGTTCTATAACTCCAGATATAGTTAAAAATCTGAGGCGAGGTCAGACACTAAGAGTTAAAAAATGGACAGTAACAGTCCAAGCGTTTGTTAATGAGCAATTTTGACTACCTTAGAGGCAAAACTAGGTTTGGAACTTGTAGCCTCATTTCTTACCTTTCCAACACCATAAATTTCGCTTAAATCGGAGTTCTATAACTCCAGATAGAGTTAAAAATCTGAGGAGAGGTCAGACAGTAACAGTTCAAAAACGAGGCAGTAACAGTTGGATAGTAACAGTCCAAGTGTTTGTTAATAAGCGATTTTGACTACCTTAGAGGCAGAACTAGGTTCTTCCCAAAACATAGAACTTGTAGCCTCTTGTCTTACCTTTCGAACGCCATAAATTTCACTTAAATCGGAGATCTATAACTCCAGATATAGTTAAAAATCTGAGGAGATGTCAGACAGTAACAGTTCAAAATTGGACAGTAACAGTTGGACAGTAACAGTCTAAGCGTTTGTTAATGAGTTATTTGCACTACCTTAGATTCAGAACTAGTTTCTTCCCAAAATATAGAACTTGTAGCCTCATGTCTTAGCTTTCCAACGCCATAACTTTTGCTTAAATCGGAGTTCTATAACTCCAGATATAGTTAAAAATCTGAGGATAGGTCAGACAGTAACAGTTCAAAAATAGACAGTAACAGTCCAAGCATTTGTTAATGAGTGATTTTGACTACCTTAGAGGCAGAACTAGGTTCTTCCCAAAACATAGAACTTGTAGCCTCATGTCTTACCTTTCCAACACCATAAATTTTGCTTAAATCTACATTCTATAACCCAAGATATAGTTAAAAATCTGAGTAGAGGTCAGACAGTAACAGTTCAAAAATGGACAGTAACAGTCCAAGCGTTTGTTAATGATCGATTTTGACTACCTTAGAGGCAGAACTAGGTTCTTCCCAAAACATACAACTTGTAGCCTCATGTCTTACCTTTCCAATGCCATAGCTTTCACTTAAATCGGAGTTCTATAACTCCAGATATAGTTGAAAATCTGAGGAGAGGTCAGACAGTAACAGTTCAAAAATGGACAGTAACAGTCCAAGCGTTTGTTAATAAGCGATTTTGACTACCTTAGATGCAGAACTAGGTTCTTCCTAAAACATAGAACTTGTAGCCTCATGTCTTACCTTTCCAACGCCATAACTTTTGCTTAAATTGGAGTTCTATAACTCCAGATATAGTTAAAAATCTTAGGAGAGGTCAGACAGTAACAGTTCAAAAACGAGGCAGTAACAGTCCAAATGTTTGTTAATGAGCGATTTTGACTACCTTAGAAGCAGAAATAGGTTCTTCACAAAACATACAACTTGTAGCATCATGTCTTACCTTTCCAACGCCATAAACTTTTCTTAAATCAGAGTTCTATAACTCCAGATATAGTTAAAAATTTGAGGTGAGGTCAGACAGTAACAGTTCAAAAATGGACAGTAACAGTCCAAGCATTTGTTAATTAGCGATTTTGACTACCATAGAGGCAGAACTAGGTTCTTCCCAAAACATAGAACTTGTGGCCTTCTGTCTTACCTTTCCAACGCCATAAAGTTTGCTTAAATCGGAGTTCTATAACTCTAGATATAGTTAAAAATCTGAGGAGAGGTCAGACAGTAACAGTTCAAAAACGAGGCAGTAACTGTCCAAGTGTTTGTTAATGAGTGATTTTGACTACCTTAGAGGTAGAACTAGGTTCTTCCCAAAACATAGAACTTGTAGCCTGATGTCTTACCTTTCCAAAGCCATAAATTTGGCTTAAATGGAAGTTCTATAACTCCAGATATAGTTAAGAATCTGAGGCGAGGACAGATAGTAACAGTTCAAAAAGGGACAGTAACAGTCCAAGCGTTTGTTAATAAGCGATTTTGACTACCTTAGATGCAGAACTAGGTTCTTCCTAAAACATAGAACTTGTAGCCTCATGTCTTACCTTTCCAACGCCATAACTTTTGCTTAATTCGGAGTTCTATAACTCCAGATATAGTTAAAAATCTGAGCAGAGGTCAGACAGTAACAGTTCAAAAACGAGGCAGTAACAGTCCAAGCGTTTGCTAATGAGCAATTTTGACAACCTTAGAGGCAGAACTAGGTTCTTTCCAAAGCATACAACTTGTAGCAACATGTCTTACCTTTCCAATGCCATAAATTTGGCTTAAATCGAAGTTCTATAACTCCAGATATAGTTAAAAATCTGAGGCGAGGACAGAGAGTAACAGTTCAAAAATGGACAGTAACAGTCCAAGCGTTTGTTAATAAGCCATTTTGACTACCTTAGAGGCAGAACTAGGTTCTTCCCAAAACATACAACTTGTAGCCTCATGTCTTACCTTTCCAACACCATAAATTTGGCTTAAATGGAAGTTCTACAACTCCAGATATAGTTAAAAAACTGAGGCGAGGAAAAATAGTAACAGTTCAAAAATGGACAGTAACAATCCAAGCATTTGTTAATAAGCGATTTTGACTACCTAAGATGCAGAACTAGGTTCTTTCCAAAACATACAACTTGTAGCAACATGTCTTACCTTTCCAATGCCATAAATTTGGCTTAAATTGAAGTTCTATAACTCCAGATATAGTTAAAAATCTGAGGTGAGGTCAGACAGTAACAGTTCAAAAATGGACAGTAACAGTCCAAGCGTTTGTTAATAAGCCATTTTGACTACCTTAGAGGCAGAACTAGGTTCTTCCCAAAACATACAACTTGTAGCCTCATGTCTTACCTTTCCAATGCCTTAAATTTTTCTTAAATCGGAGTTCTATAACTCCAGATATAGTTAAAAAACTGAGGCGAGGAAAAAGAGTAACAGTTCAAAAATGGACAGTAACAGTCCTACCGTTTGTTAATAAGCGATTTTGACTACCTTAGAGGTAGAACTAGTTTCTTCCCAAAACATAGAACTTGTAGCCTTATGTCTTACCTTTCCAAAGCCATAAATTTGGCTTAAATTGAAGTTCTATAACTCCAGATATAATTAAAAATCTGAGGCGAGGACAGATAGTAATACTTCAAAAATGGACAGTAACAGTCCAAACGTTTGTTAATAAGCCATTTTGACTACCTTATAGGCAGAACTAGGTTCTTCCCATAACATACAACTTGTAGCCTCATGTCTTACCTTTCCAACGCCATAACTTTCGCTTAAATCGGAGTTCTATAACTCCAGATATGGTTGAAAATCTGAGGAGAGGCAGACAATAACAGTTCAAAAATGGACAGTAACAGTCCAAGCATTTGTTATTTAGCGATTTTGACTACCTTAGAAGCAGAACTAGGTTCTTCCCAAAACACAGAACTTGTAGCCTTATGTCTTACCTTTCGAACGCCATAAATTTCACTTAAATCGAAGATCTATAACTCCAGATATAGTTAAATATCTAAGGAGAAGTCAGACAGTAACAGTTCAAAAATGGACAATAACATTTGGACAGTAACACTCCAAGCGTTTGTTAATGAGTGATTTGCACTACCTTAGATACAGAACTAGGTTCTTCCCAAAACATAGAACTTGTATCCTCATGTCTCAACTTTCCAACACCATAAATTTCGCTTAAATTGGAGTTCTATAACTCCAGATATAGTTAAAAATCTGAGGCGAGGTCAGATAGTAATAGTTCAAAAATGGACAGTAACAGTCCAAGCGTTTGTTAATAAGCGATTTTGACTACCTTAGAGGCAGAACTAGGTTCTTCCCAAAACACAGAACTTGTAGCCTCATGTCTTACCTTTCCAACGCCATAAATTTCGCTTAAATTGGAGTTCTATAACTCCAGATATAGTTAAACATCTAAGGTGAGGTTAGACAGTAACAGTTCAAAAATGGACAGTAACAGTCCAAGCATTTGTTAATAAGCGATTTTGACTACCTAAGATGCACAACTAGGTTCTTCCCAAAACGTAGAACTTGTAGCCTCATGTCTTAACTTTTCAACACCATAAATTTTGCTTAAATTGGAGTTCTATAACTCCAGATATAGTTAAAAATCTGAGGCGAGGTCAGACAGTAATAGTTCAAAAATGGACAGTAACAGTCCAAGCGTTTGTTAATGAGCGATTTTGACTACCTTAGAGCCAGAACTAGGTTTGGATCTTGTAGCCTCATGTCTTACCTTTCCAACGCCATAAATTTGCTTAAATCGGAGTTCTATAACTCTAGATATAGTTAAACATTTAAGGTGAGGTCAGACAGTAACAGTTCAAAAATGGACAGTAACAGTCCAAGCATTTGTTAATAAGCGATTTTGACTACCTAAGATGCAGAACTAGGTTCTTCCCAAAACATAGAACTTGTAGCCTCATGTCTTAACTTTCCAACGCCATAAATTTTGCTTAAATCGGAGTTCTATAACTCCAGATATAGTTTAAAATCTGAGGAGAGGTCAGACAGTAACAGTTCAAAAATGGACAGTAACAGTTGGACAGTAACAGTCCAAGCGTTTGTTAATAAGCGATTTTGACTACCTTAGAGGCCGAACTAGGTTCTTCCCAAAACATAGAACTTGTAGCCTCATGTCTTACCTTTCCAACGCCATAACTTTTGCTCAAATCGGAGTTCTATAACTCCAGATATAGTTAAAAATCTGAGGAAAGGTCAGACAGTAACAGTTCAAAAACGAGGCAGTAATAGTTGGACAGTAACAGTCCGAACATTTGTTAATGAGTGATTTTGACTACATTAGAGGTAGAACTAGGTTCTTCCCAAAACACAGAACTTGTAGTCTCATGTCTTACCTTTCCAACGCCATAAATTTTGCTTAAATCGGAGTTCTATAACTCCAGATATAGTTAAACATCTGAGGTGAGGTCAGACAGTAACAGTTCAAAAATGGACAGTAACAGTTGGACAGTAACAGTCCAAGCGTTTGTTAATGAGTGATTTGCAATACCATAGATGCAGAACTAGGTTCTTCCCAAAACATAGAACTTGTATCCTCATGTCTCAACTTTGCAACGCCATAAATTTCGCTTAAATTGGAGTTTTATAACTCCAGATATAGTTAAAAATCTGAGGCGAGGTTAGACAATAATAGTTCAAAAATGGACAGTAACAGTCCAAGCGTTTGTTAATGAGCGATTTTGACTACCTTAGAGGGAGAACTAGGTTTGGAACTTGTAGCCTCATGTCTTACCTTTCCAACGCCATAAATTTCGCTTAAATCGGAGTTCTATAACTCCAGATATAATTAAAAATCTGAGGAGAGGTCAGAGAGTAACAGTTCAAAAACGAGGCAGTAACAGTCCAAACATTTGTTAATGAGCGATTTTGACTACCTTAGAGGCAGAACTCGATTTTTCCCAAAACACAGAACTTGTAGCCTCATGTCTTACCTTTCCAACGCCATAAATTTTGCTTAAATTGGAGTTCTATAACTCCAGATATAGTTAAAAATCTTAGGAGAGGTCAGAGAGTAACAGTTCAAAAACGAAGCAGTAACAGTTGGACAGTAACAGTCCAAGCGTTTGTTAATTAGCGATTTTGACAACCATAGTGGCAGAATTAGGTTCTTCCCAAAACATAGAACTTGTATCCTCATGTCTCAACTTTCCAACGCCATAAATTTTGCTTAAATTGGAGTTCTATAACTCCAGATATAGTTAAAAATCTGAGGCGAGGTCAGACAGTAACAGTTCAAAAATGGACAGTAATAGTTGGACATTAACAGTCCAAGCATTTTTTTATAAGCAATTTTGACTATCTTAGAGGCGGAACTAGGTTCTTCCCAAAATAGAGAATTTGTAGCCTCATGACTCATCTTTCGAATGCCATAAATTTTGCTTAAATCAGAATTCTATAACTCCAGATATAGCTAAAAATCTGAGGAGAGTTCGTACAGTAACAATTTAAAAACGAGGCAGTAACAGTTGGACAGTAACTGTCTAAGCGTTTGTTAATTAGTGATTTTAACTACATTAGAAGCAGAACTAGGTTCTTTGCAAAACATAGAACTTGTAGCCTCATGTCTTACCTTTCCAACGCCACATATTTCACTTAAATTGGAGTTCTATAACTCCAGATATAGTTAAAAATATGAGGAGAGGTCAGACAGTAACAGTTCAAAAATGGACAGTAACAGTCCAAGCATTTGTTAATGAGTGATTTTGACTACCTTAGAGGCAGAACTAGGTTCTTCCCAAAACATAGAACTTGTAGTCTCATGTCTTACCTTTCCAACGCCATAAATTTTGCTTAAATCTATGTTCTATAACCCGAGATATAGTTAAAAATCTGAGGAGAGGTCAGACAGTAACAGTTCAAAAACGAGGCAGTAACAGTTCAAGTGTTTGTTAATGAGTGATTTTGACTACCATAGAAGCAGAACTAGGTTCTTCCCAAAATAGAACTTGTAGCCTTATGTCTTACCTTTCGAACGCCATAAATTTCACTTAAATCGGAGATCTATAACTCCAGATATAGTTAAATATCTAAGGAGAGGTCAGACAGTAACAGTTTAAAAATGGACACTAACATTTGGACAGTAACACTCCAAGCGTTTGTTAATGAGTGATTTGCACTACCTTAGATGCAGAACTAGGTTCTTCCCAAAACATAGAACTTGTATCCTCATGTCTCAACTTTCCAACACCATAAATTTCGCTTAAATTGGAGTTCTATAACTCCAGATATAGTTAAAACTCTGAGGCGAGGTCAGACAGTAATAGTTCAAAAATGGACAGTAACAGTCCAAGCATTTGTTAATGAGCGATTTTGACTACCTTAGAGGCAGAACTAGGTTTGGAACTTGTAGCCTCATATCTTACCTTTCCAACTCCATAAATTTCGCTTAAATTGGAGTTCTATAACTCAAGATATAGTTAAAAATCTGAGGAGAGGCCAGACAGTAACAGTTCAAAAACGAGGCAGTAATAGTTGGACAGTAACAGTCCAAGCGTTTGTTAATGAGTGATTTTTACTACCTTAGAGGCAAAACTAGATTTTTCCCAAAACATAGAACTTGTAGCCTCATGTCTTACCTTTCCAACGCCATAAATTTCGCTTAAATTAGAGTTCTATAACTCCAGATATAGTTAAAAATCTTAGGAGAGTTCAGAGAGTAACAATTCAAAAACGAGGAAGTAACAGTTGGACAGTAACAGTCCAAGTGTTTGTTAATTAGCGATTTTGACAACCATAGAGGCAGAATTAGGTTCTTCCCAAAACATAGAACTTGTATCCTCATGTCTCAACTTTCCAACGCCATAAATTTCGCTTAAATTGAAGTTCTATAACTTCAGATATAGTTAAAAATCTGAGGCGAGGTCAGACAGTAACAGTTCAAAAATGGACAGTAACAATTGGACAGTAACAGTCCAAGCATTTGTTTATGAGCGATTTTGACTATCTTAGAGGCAGAACTAGGTTTTTCCCAAAATAGAGAACTTGTAGCCTCATGTCTCACCTTTCAAATGCCATAAATTTTGTTTAAATCGGAGTTCTATAACTCCAGATATAGTTAAAAATCTGAGGAGAGTTTGTATAGTAACAGTTCAAAAACGAGGCAGTAACAGTTGAATAGGAACTGTCTAAGCGTTTGTTAATTAGCGATTTTGACTACCTTAGAGGGAGAACTAGGCTCTTTCCAAAACATACAACTTGTAGCCTCATGTCTTACCTTTCCAACACCATAACTTTCACTTAAATCGGAGTTCTATAACTCCAGATATATTTAAAAATATGAGGAGAGGTCAGACAGTAACAGTTCAAAATTGGACAGTAACAGTCCAAGCATTTGTTAATGAGTGATTTTGACTACCTTAGATGCTGAACTAGGTTCTTCCAAAAACATAGAACTTGTAGCCTCATGTCTTACCTTTCCAACGCCATAAATTTTGCTTAAATCTGTGTTCTATAACCCAAGATATAGTTAAAAATCTAAGGAGAGGTCAGACAGTAACAGTTCAAAAATGGACAGTAACAATCCAAGCATTTGTTAATGAGTGATTTTGACTACCTTAGAGGCAGAACGAGGTTCTTCCCAAAACATAGAACTTGTAACCTCATGTGTTCCCTTTCCAACGCCATAAATGTTGCTTAAATCTGTGTTCTATAACCCAAGATATAGTTAAAAATCTGAGGAGAGGTCAAAGAGTAACAGTTCAAAAATGGACAGTAACAGTCCAAGCGTTTGTTAATTATCGATTTTGACTACCTTAGAGGTAGAACTAGGTTCTTTCCAAAACATAGAACTTATAGCCTCATGTCTTACCTTTCTAACGCCATAAATTTCACTTAAATTGGAGTTCTATAACTCCAGATATAGTTACAAATCTAAGGAGAGGTCAAACAGTAACAGTTCAAAAATGGACAGTAACAGTTGGACAGTAACAGTCCAAGTGTTTCTTAATGAGCGATTTTGAGTACCTTAGAGGCAGAACTAGGTTCTTCCCAAAACATTTAACTTGGAGCCTCATGTCTTACCTTTCCAACGCCATAAATTTTGCATAAATCGAAGTTCTATAACTCTAGATATAGTTAAAAATCTGAGTAGAGGTCAGACAGTAACAGTTCAAAAATAGACAGTAATAGTCCAAGCATTTGTTAATGTGCGATTTTGACTACCATAGAGGCAGAACTAGGTTCTTCCTAAAACATAGAACTTGTAGCCTCATGTCTTACCTTTCCAACGCCATAAATTTGGCTTAAATCAGAATTCTATAACTCCAGATATAGTTAAAAATCTGAGGCGAGGTCAGATAGTAAGAGTTCAAAAATGGACAGTAATAGTCCAAGCATTTGTTAATAAGCGATTTTGAGTACCTTAGAGGTAGAACTAGGTTCTTCCCAAAACATACAACTTGTAGCCTCATGTCTTAGCTTTCCAACACCATAACTTTCGCTTAAATCGGAGTTTTATAACTCCAGATATAGTTAAAAATCTGAGGAGAGGTCAAACAGTAACAGTTCAAAAATGGACAGTAACAGTCCAAGCGTTTCTTAATGAGCAATTTTGAGTACCTTAGAGGCAGAACTAGGTTCTTCCCAAAACATTGAACTTGTAGCCTCATGTCTTACCTTTCCAACACCATAAATTTCACTTAAATCGGAGTTCTATAACTCCAGATATAGTTAACAATCTGAGGAGAGGTCAGTCAGTAAGAATTCAAAAATGGACAGTAACAGTTGGACAGTAACAGTCCAAGTGTTTGTTAATGAGCGATTTTGACTACCTTAGAGGCAGAACTAGGTTCTTCCCAAAACATACAACTTGTAGCCTCATGTCTTACCTTTCCAACACCATAACTTTCGCTTAAATCGGAGTTTTATAACTCCAGATATAGTTAAAAATCTGAGGAGAGGTCAAACAGTAACAGTTCAAAAATGGACAGTAACAGTCCAAGCATTTATTAATGAGCAATTTTGAGTACCTTAGAAGCAGAACTAGGTTCTTCCCAAAACAGTGAACTTGTAGCCTCATGTCTTACCTTTCCAACGCCATAAATTTTGCTTAAATTGGAGTTCTATAACTCCAAATATAGTTAACAATCTGAGGAGAGGTCAGACAGTAACAGTTCAAAAATGGACAGTAACAGTTGGACAGTAACAGTCCAAGTGTTTGTTAATGAGTGATTTTGACTACCTTAGAGGCAGAACTAGATTCTTCCCAAAACATAGAACTTATATCCTCATGTCTTACCTTTCCAACGCCATAAATTTCGCTTAAATTGGAGTTCTATAACTCCAAATATAGTTAAAAATCTGAGGAGAGGTCAGACTGTAATAGTTCAAAAATGGACAGTAACAGTCCAAGTGTTTGTTAATGAGTGATTTTGACTACCTTAGATACAGAACTAGGTTCTTCCCAAAACATAGAACTTGTAGCCTCATGTCTTACCTTTCCAACGCCATAAATTTTGCTTAAATCTGTGTTCTATAACCCAAGATATAGTTAAAAATCTGAGGAGAGGTCAGACAGTAACAATTCAAAAATAGATAGTAACAGTCCAAGCGTTTGTTAATGATCGATTTTGACTACCTTAGAGGTAGAACTAGGTTCTTCCCAAAACATAGAACTTATAGCCTCATGTCTTACCTTTCTAACGCCATAAATTTCACTTAAATTGGAGTTCTATAACTCCAGATATAGTTATAAATCTAAGGAGAGGTCAGACAGTAACAGTTCAAAAATGGACAGTAACAGTTGGACAGTAACAGTCCAAGTGTTTGTTAATTAGCGATTTTGACTACATTAGAGGCAGAACTAGGTTCTTTCCAAAACATAGAACTTGTAGCCTCATGTCTTACCTTTCCAACGCCATATATTACGCTTAAATCAGAGTTCTATAACTCCAGTTATAGTTAAAAATCTGAGTAGAGGTCAGACAGTAACAGTTCAAAAATGGACAGTAACAGTCCAAGCGTTTGTTAATGTGCGATTTTGACTACCATAGTGGCAGAACTAGGTTCTTCCCAAAACATAGAACTTGTAGCCTCATGTGTTACGTTTCCAACGCCATAAATTTTGCTTAAATCTGTGTTCTATAACCCAAGATATAGTTAAAAATCTGAGGCGAGGTCAGACAGTAACAGTTCAAAAATGGACAGTAACAGTCCAAGCGTTTGTTAATGATCGATTTTGACTATCTTAGAGGTAGAATTAGGTTCTTCCCAAAACATAGAACTTATAGCCTCATGTCTTACCTTTCTAACGCCATAAATTTCACTTTAATTGGAGTTCTATAACTCTAGATATAGTTACAAATCTAAGGAGAGGTCAGACAGTAATAGTTCAAAAATGGACAGTAACAGTTGGACAGTAACAGTCCAAGTGTTTGTTAATTAGCGATTTTGACTACATTAGAGGCAGAACTAGGTTTTTTCCAAAACATAGAACTTGTAGCCTCATGTCTTACCTTTCCAATGCCACATATTTCGCTTAAATTAGAGTTCTATAACTCCAGATATAGTTAAAAATCTGAGTAGAGGTCAGACAGTAACAGTTCAAAAATAGACAGTAACAGTCCAAGCGTTTGTTAATGTGCGATTTTGACTACCATAGAGGCAGAACTAGGTTCTTCCTAATTTAACTTGGAGCCTCATGTCTTACCTTTCCAACGCCATAAATTTGGCTTAAATCAGAGTTCTATAACTCCAGATATAGTTAAAAATATGAGGCGAGGTCAGATAGTAACAGTTCAAAAATGGACAATAACAGTCCAAGCATTTGTTAATAAGTGATTTTGACTACCTTAGAGGCAGAACTAGGTTCTTCCCAAAACATACAACTTGTAGCATCATGTCTTACCTTTCCAACACCATAACTTTCGCTTAAATCGGAGTTCTATAACTCCAGATATAGTTAAAAATCTGAGGAGAGGTCAAACAGTAACAGTTCAAAAATGGACAGTAACAGTCCAAACGTTTCTTAATGAGCGATTTTGAGTACCTTAGAGGCAGAACTAGGTTCTTCCCAAAACATTTAACTTGGAGCCTCATGTCTTACCTTTCCAACGCCATAAATTTTGCATAAATCGGAGTTCTATAACTCCAGATATAGTAAACAATCTGAGGAGAGGTCAGTCAGTAACAATTCAAAAATGGACAGTAACAGTTGGACAGTAACAGTGCAAGTGTTTGTTAATGAGCGATTTTGACTACCTTAGAGGCAGAACTAGGTTCTTCCCAAAACATACAACTTATATCCTCATGTCTTACCTTTCCAACGCCATAAATTTCGCTTAAATTGGAGTTCTATAACTCCAAATATAGTTAAAAATCTGAGGAGAGGTCTGACAGTAACAGTTCAAAAATGGACAGTAACAGTCCAAATGTTTGTTAATGAGTGATTTGCACTACCTTAGATGCAGAACTAGGTTCTTCCCAAAACATAGAACTTGTAGCCTCATGTCTTACCTTTCCAACACCATAAATTTCGCTTAAATCGGAGTTCTATAACTCCAGATATAGTTAAAACTCTGAGGAGAGGTCAGACAGTAACAGTTCAGAAACGAGGCAGTAACAGTTGGACAGTAACAGTCCAAGCATTTGTTAATGAGCGATTTTGACTACCTTAGAGGCAGAAATAGGTTCTTCCCAAAACATAAAACTTGTAGCCTCATGTCTTACCTTTCCAACGCCACAAATTTCATTTGAATCGGAGTTCTATAACTCCAGATATAGTCAAAAATCTGAGTAGAGGTCATACAGTATCAGTTCAAAAATGAGGCAGTAACAGTTGGACAGTGAAAGTCCAAATATAAAGAAAGGAATAATAACTAGGATTGGACAAAGAACGACAGTAATCATAAGTGAGATGAGAAAAACATAAAGTATTAGAAATGACTGAAAGAAAGACTTATTGGTTGTTGATATGGTTATTATAAAACATATCCTTGAGTAAGAAAATTTATGAGATAAACCTGTGATTTGCAGGAGGGACCACAGACGTGGTGCAACAGCA
>Ga0325411_1004481_pt1 | contig 15662 bp, 7 predicted proteins | sample PopdelMetagenome_13_FD_206181 | JGI IMG/M metagenome (GOLD analysis project Ga0325411, IMG submission 206181) | Populus deltoides microbial communities from Bellville, Georgia, United States - Xylem-PdIQD-R4 | ecosystem: Host-associated > Plants > Phyllosphere > Stem > Wood/Secondary xylem... | reverse complement strand
GTGTGTGTGTGTGTGTGTGTGTGTGTGTGTAGAAAATAAATGTATAAAAATTCTCTTATTTGAAAAAAAATATTATGTGTGCTCTGTTTGAGTTACATGTTTGTGAAATTGATGACTTTGTTTTTTCTTTTTTCAGGGGAATTGAGGGTAAAGGTGGACGGAAAGAGCAATGACCAAAAACCTAACACGCCTAGGTCAAAGCATTCTGCAACAGAACAACGTAGGAGGAGCAAGATAAATGACAGGCATGCATTAATTTCTTACATTGAGCAAACCTGAGGGTCTTTTCCTTTAATCAGCTACTTTATAATGTTGTTGACGTCTTGTTACAAGTGAAGTTTCAGTTATCTAAGAATGTTAATTTGGTAAAGTAATACAATTCCATACAATCTGTTCCTTTTGTTTCTACTGGTTAAATTATGAAGGCTGATGGATATAAACTAGAAAAGGCCCTAAATAAAGCTAATTAGTTCAACTTTTCTTGTTGAATAATTACGACTGCTTTTATCAACTTTATGCTGTACTAAAATTTCAAAGTTTTCATGCAGATTTCAGATGTTGAGAGCGCTCATTCCTCATGGCGATCAAAAGAGAGACAAGGCATCTTTTCTTTTAGAGGTACATACTCTTCTTATAAAATTACCGTTCTTTCTTTCAGTGTACGGTGTAAATGATGGAGTCCGTGAATCATTTTACAGGTCATCGAGCACGTTCAGTTTCTACAGGAGAAAGTACAGAAATATGAAGGATCATACCAAGGATGGAACCACGAACATGCAAAACTGGGGCCATGGGTAAATTCTACATAACCTCCACATTTTCCAATGTTTTCGTGGCCACTATATCGTTTATTGAGTGTGAAAATCATTATTGTTACAGTCTAATAGTTGGCTCTCCATTGTTTAAAACAGAGAAACAATAGTAGGCCCGTGGAAAGTTCTGTTGACCAGTCTCGAGGCGAGAATAGTGGTGTTGGTCCTGCATTATTGTTTGCTGCAAATTTAGATAAGAAAAACATAACCATTTCTCCTTCCATTAATCCTGGAGGAGCACGGAATGCAGTCGAATCTAATATGAGCTCTGCTAGTACCTTCAATGCAATGGATCACCATCCGAACCTCGGAATAACAAATAAAGCAATGCCATTTCCTATCTCGCTGCAGCCGAACCTCTTCCATCCTGGCAGGATCGCAGGTGCAGCAGCACAGTTTCCACCCCTACTGGCATTTGATGCGGAGAACACGGCAACTCAACCTCAACCATGCCATGCAATATCATGTACCTCTGACGGGGCTGTTGCTAGTGATAAGCTGAAACAACAGAATCTGACTGTTGAAGGTGGTACAATCAGCATCTCTAGCGCGTACTCTCAAGGGTGAGTTTGCATATTACAATTTATGGTTCCGATAGCCTGATGATAGGTCAAAATCTTTCAAGGAGATCATAACTAACACAAAATTCAATCACATCTATGGTGATCTTTGAAGCGCCAATTTCTTCTAGCGCTCGTCTACTAGCTGCTTTAGGAATTATAAATTACCTGTCTCTGTAGCATTGGACAATACATTCCTATTCATGTTATACATAGCCTGCTTGCTTCTGCTTGATTGTTTCTAGCAGTCTTGAAATTCATGCAAGGGGAGAAAAGGTACATGCATACTTGTTCGGAGATATTGAACTTCCACCTTGATATCTTATGTTCAGCAGCGTTACTCTTGAAGATATCCTCTTCTGACCTCCTTGCACAATTAGTTGCTAAATATTAGAAGGGTAACTTGAAGGTTACTTCTAACAATACAGGTTTTGTTTCTACAATATGCTAAACTATATATGAATCTTTTCAATTCCATGAAACTCCTTTTTTCAGGTGTTTGCAAATTGGTTTCTTTAGATTCTTTCCAGTGACAAGAAATAACATTGTTTTGCGGTGTCGGCATCATCTCAATACTCTCATCATCTGGATGTTTAACTTTGCTTATAGCTTCATACGTTTGTAAAAAAGATAAAGCCTAGCATTTTTTGTTGCTCACTTATTATGGGAAGTAGCCTTCTCTGTAGCCCTATAAGAAGAGAATTTGTTGAATTATGAGTCAAGTAACGTACACTGTATTGGCATTAAACAGGTTGCTAAATACTTTGACGCAAGCTTTACATAGTTCTGGAGTAGACTTGTCTCAGGCCACCATATCAGTGCAGATAGAGCTCGGGAAAAAAGGGAATAGTAGACAAACTGCGCCAACATCCATTGTTAAGGTTTATTGGCATTAAGCTACTTTGGAGTAATTTCAATTACCGTTTCCATCAAATCACTCCTAACCTTTTTTCCTTTTCTTTTTCACTAACGTAGGATAATAACGTCCCCCCTAGCAATCAAGGCACAATACGTTCAAGAGTTTCAAGCGCTGAAGAATCTGATCAAGCCCTGAAGAAGCTCAAGACAAGTAAAGGATAGAGCAACAGCTGCATAATTTTGTTCTTTTTTTTTTTACTTGATTTTTTCATTTTTTGTTACCCTGTCCTATCATGGGGTTAATTCATGTCTTCTCCTGGCTTATAAAAACTGCCCAGTTGAGACTGAGATGACTGTACATGTAGTTGCTTTCATTTTGATGGAATGCACAGAAATCCTAGCACACATATATGTAATTTTTTCCTCCTTTTGTGCATCGTTATATTCATAGAGGTGTCCATTGTGATGTTTAGAAGGTGCCTTTTCATCTAAACCTTTCTACTCATATGAAGTTTATAAATAACTGTCAGAGTTTGTGATTACAGGTATATGGCGTATTCCACAAACTAGGAACAGGAGAAGAGAGATGCTGAAATCTAAAAAAGGGCTCATGACTGACTCGGGGTGATGTCCATCAGTATGACAAGTCTTTTTTGCATTAAGATCACTCCCTGAATCGATTGGACTTACTTTCGCATGAAAGTTATGGTTTTGTTGAGTTCTGGTATGTTGATCTGAAGCTTAATGTGAATGGCGTTCGATATCAGTAGATGAAGGAGTGCGGTAGTGGCTGTTATTGCGTTGCCTCCTGACTGCTTCCTGATGTGTCTTTAGAAAGGTGGAGTTTAAAATTACGTAATTTTGCAAGTATTTTTTATTTAAAAATATATTAAAATAATATTTTTTATTTTTTAAAAATTATTTTTGATATTGATATATTAAAATGATATAAAAATATTAAAAAAATATTAATTAAAAAATAAATAAAAAATTTAAATTTTTTCAGAAAAATTTTAAAAAACAAAACCAAATCACAAAGGCTGAGTGAGATTTCGACCGGTCCCTCTATAAAAGCAATTCTAAGGCAACGTGTCTAATGGTGTGTGCATGTGTGCTTTCATTACTTGCCCTTTTCTTTTTATATCCAGGGTCCTCCTGTTTTTTTACCCATCCTCTAATTATACCTTTATTTAATGGTTTTTTTTTCCCTAAAAAAAATGGATACTTACCCAACAACTTGATGATAAAAAAAAGTTATACTAACTACATTTAAGGTCTATAATTTAACCATAAATAAAATGACATGAAAAAAATTCATAAAAATACACTTGTTAAATTCTAAAAAATTGATTTTCAAATAATATTAATAGAAGAAAATACTCATGAAAAACTCAATAAGTCAACTTAGAGAAAATTACTAAAAACCTCTTATTTTAAGTATTGGAACACTAAGTATAATAATTTTTCATAATTACACTTTCTAATCAGTTTAAAATAATGAATTATACATTACATATTGAATCATAATCTATTAACTTGGTTAACAAAAAAAAAAATCTAAAACATTACAAAATCACTTATAACACACATCATTTTGTCACAAATTGAATCAATAATACTAACACAATAGCTTTCAATTCCATCCACCCAAATCTTCACTATCATCCACCACCATCTACGCTAACACCACCACATCACTCGATAACAACCGGCCATCCTCATTTTTTTTCACTACCATTGAACAACAACCTATACCTTTAACAAACCACAAAAATCTCAAATCCCCACTCACCCACGTTATACCTCTCTTTAAAATAACCCGAATCATATCAATTTTCATCATTCTCTCACTGAACAAAAATAATTTTTTTTTTTAATTTCAAAATCTCTTTTGATTCAATCAGTAATGGCCTGTACCACACTTCCTTCTTTGCCATGCTTAAAAATTATAGTTATGCAACGACTTGTGGATGTTGACATGCTTGATATTTATATGATTTTTACCGTATTTTTACTTTTATTTTTGTGCTAGTTTATTTTCAAATTCTCTATTTTATATATTTTGAATTTATTTTTATGTATATATAAAAAGAAATAAATTTATAGAATCATAGGCTTTACAATGGAAAATCAGTATTTAATCCTTGAATTCTAACTAAGCATTATCTTCATGAGAGTCTTTCTTTGCTATCCTCTCTTAAGGTGGCCGAAGCCTATGTCATTCCCCCAACAAGTATATTTTTGTGTTCTTCATGTGGCAACATCAAATTCTTATTCATTATCTCGTGACAAGGTGTTCTACACATTCCAATTATAAAGTACCACTAAATATGTTAAAGGATCGTATTCTTTTCAATAACCTCACCAAGTTTATCACAATGTTGTCAAGTAGTACACAATTAAGTTTAACATATACATTCTCAAGGATTCTCCCATCTAAATTTTTATAGGACAAAACATGGGTATTAACATTAAGTGTTCATTTCATCAATTCTGTACTATATTATTCCAAGTGTTAGAAAACTTTAATCAACAATAAATTCCAAGTAAAGATTAGAGCTTGATTAGTCCTAGCTGGTTTAGTCTACCTAACCCCAAATACTGTTTGGTGTTTTAATCGTAACTAAAGTTTAACAACTCTTTTTCGAGCATAGTTTGTCTCTATAGAAAGCTAATATATATGGCTAAAACTTTTATGAAGGACACAACACCTAATTTTTCCATTTACATGTCTAAACTCACTCATTACAACAAAAGAAATCTATTAAGTACTATGTTAATTTGGATCCTTACTCAGTGTGTTTCTCATATCTGGAGTTATACAATTCCAAATAAGTGAAGACTAGTTCCATATGAAATATAACATCCATACCTACAATGTTTATACAGACATTAGCTCCAAATGACATCGTTTTAAGGCTCAAAATTAATAATTACAGTAGCACCCAAAATATATCCAGTACTATATTGGTCTGGACCTATACTCAGTGTTTTTTCTCATATCTGGAGTTATACAACTCCATATAAGTTGAGACTAGTTCCATTTACAAGATAACATCCATACCTACAACTTTTATAAAGACAGTAACTCTAAATTACATTTTGTTCAAGTTGTAATTTCGACTAAAAATTGGCTATTAAGACTGTCAGAATTTTAATTACATAAGAAATAAATTTGATAAGCACACTAAGTGTTTTTATGCATTACAACATCCATTATCATTACTCCATGTTCAAAGAAACTCTCATTTTCTACATATTTTCAAGAATCCTAGAATCACAACATTTGAGGTTTTTCAATTATCCTTTACTAACTATGAAATCAAGGAGGAAACCTAAGGAAGAACACTTTTATCAATAATTTCGAGTTCAAATTGAAAAGTTACCAATTTATTCTTCAATTTTTCTTCCTCTTCATCACCCATACTTGTCCCTCAAGTTCCTCTCCTCCAACCAAGCTTCTTAATTTCAGCTTAAAAGTGTTTCTCTTCTCATAACCTATTTGCAAGCTTCAATCTAATAATTTGAAAAGATTTCTCAAGTGATTTTTTAAAAAGAGGCAAGAGAGAAGCCTTTTTTTTTAAAAATCCTTTTAGCTGTTGTTTCACTTGAATAGTAGCAACAAGCATAGTGATATTAGGTTGTATGGGTCAATTACTGTTATACCCCAACTTTCCCCCCTAAATTTCAGTTTATTGCATTGACTCGACATTGTGTCTTTAGTTTTAGGACCTTTCTAAACTCCGATCGATCTCAAATTTTAACCCAAGGTACAACATTATATCTTAAGACCCCACATGACATTTCAGCTTGATCCAATGGTTGGATTGGTTGATATGTTCAATATTATAAATTTGGACAGTTATAAATTTCACGCCAAAAATCCGACTTTTGCAAACCATATAATTTACTTAAATCATCTTTGATCTTAGACTAATTCTTTAGAGATTCCTATTCATAATTATTATAAATTTGTTTATGAGTTTCTTACCACTTTTAGGTCCAAAAGCGCGATTGTGCACGAGAATTATACTGAAATTCATCATTTCTCACGCAAAAGGTCATGCATTGATTTATTTGATATTTCCTTCTATTTTACACATAATATCACCCAATTTATAAAATTTCCTCTAAATTATTATTTTTACCTGGTCAAGGAGTTTTCACGATTTATCATTAACTAATATTTCGTAAATGTTCATCCCAATTCATAAGATTTTCTCCTTAATTTATCATTTTTCAATTGATAACTATTCTATTTAATCTAGATTTATCTATTTTTGACTTGAGGTTTACACCTATTCACTATGACTGGTTATTGGTGACTCTGACTTGGTTTTCTCACTCTTTGTGCTTGCTCGATCTTTTTGTGAGGGCACTCTTTTTTGTAATGTCCTCTTTCACCATAATAATGACATCCTTGCTTTAGATATTGACAGGTTCTCCATCGATGACCCTCTCCTTAGTATACAAAATATCATCCCAAGGGGACTGAATAGTCATTAGGGTGTCTTTGTTCACATCGTACACAAGAAGGGTAGGTAACATTCTTTTGGTCGCTAGATCCCCCCGATCGGTTAGTCCTTGGGTGGGTCTGTCCTTCTATTACCCTTCCATCTGTTTGTTGGTGAGGAGAACCCACTATCGTCACTCCTCTCTTCTTAAACTAATTAAACATTCCACTCTTCCCTTTTTTTGAAAGTGGTGGCCTATTGGCAGAATAGTTAATGTCCCTCTTCTTACCAAGTTCTTATAGCCCCTGATAGCCTTCCCCAATGCATGCTTCCAATGATTGTGCTGCCTCAATTAATTCCCACACTATTTTGAATTGCAAGGCAATTAATCCATGCTACAATTTTTGGTGGAACCCATCCTTCAGCTTCTCTATCATGTGTTCTTCTGTTAGGACATAATGTGGAGCAAACAATGAGAGATCATAAAATCATCTTTCATACTCCAGCACCAACATTTCTCCCTGTCTCAATGCTAGAAATTCATGTTCTTTTACCTTGCGATGATACCTAAAGTAGAATTGGTTCTCAAATTCAGACTTGAAGTCATTCTAAGTTAATGTTTTGATTGCACGTCTTAGCTAGACGGTTGCCACCATGTCATGACCTGGTCATCCGTAGCACAATTTACCTGTAAGTATGCGGGTATGTTAATCTAAACCATAATCTTCTCTACTTTCTTGATCCATCTCCCAGCTATTTTAGCATCATATTCACCCATATATGGTTCGCAACCCATTTCTCTCATACTCTTGACTAGTCGTACTAGTAGTACCGTATTATCAGTGGTTGCAGAAACCTCTAGGGTTATTTGTAAGGCCGGTGCAGTTAGGGCTGCATGAGTTTTGGTGTTGACATACCTTCCATCACTACCTTGACTATATATACTAGAAGTCCTGGGTTTACATAGGGTGTAGGTATTCCAGCTAGAGTCGTCAGAGGGGGTATTTCTATTATTCCTTGCGGTCCCAACCTTATCGAACATACCATTTCTATCCGTTTCAGTACCTATTCTTCCTCAATCCCTGCTGATTCTCCCTATCTAGACTGAGATGATGTTATTGGTACATGAGAAGTAGTATCATCTAGTAGGCCTTCTTCTTGCTAATTATTAACATTCTTGCCTTTGCTCCTACTCCCCGTGGAGGGTGGTTTAATTTATGTTCCTTGTTGAGTGCATACGATCCTGAAATAGAAAATAATTAAACATTGTCATTAATTTTCTAGGACCAAAACCAATGCTCTAATACCAATTATAATGACCCAAAAAAAAATGTAACCAATTCATGACGAGTCAGAATAAGGTGATTTGTTTTTTATATTATCATGTTCCATTGATGCATTACGTGATACCATTTATAATTCCAACCATTAGACATCATTAAGCGATGTAATATATCACACATACATATAATATACGATAGCATCACAAAAGAAGGTACATATTCATTGCATCTATAACATGAAGTGTTCATACACAATATAATTCACATTCATGACTTTGAAAGTTGTCATCATAAGTTCTTACAAAAATGTCGATCGACACTTCGTAGCTATTACCTAGTTGTATAAAATGCATGTCATCTAATCATACTATTACATGATTTATTCCAAAATACTTAGGATGAAGTTTCTAAGTGTTATGGCTATGAGATGTCCTTGTTACAAATAAAATTCAATGTAAGTGTATAAACAATTTCTTATAATATAATTCAACAATGGACAAATACTTGTAACCGTATTAGCAATTTAAATAGGTAGATTCTCATTATTATGCTCCTATTAATTCTGTCTTTAACATTTCACATCACATCATCATGCTACATCGTATTATTTCTTTGGTCTATAATCAATATCAATCAATAACGTGCATTACTATCTGGAAACCCTAGTACGTTGGGCATCTTCCATGAATGATAATACTATCTTAACTATGATCGATTAGTCTATGGTTCTGATACATTATTCACAAGTATATCCATTATCATTATAAATCAACATTAGTCTTATTCAATCATTTCGGTTATCCACCATGAATACCAATAGCCCAAACTAACTTCACGATATCTTTCTGGTTATCAAACAAGGATACTATTAGCCAAAGCTACTCATATCATTCATTCTTGGTTATCCGATTTAGATACCATTAGCCGAACTTAATCTCATCAATTAATCCTGATTACCCAATATGGGTACCATTAGCTGAAGCTAATCACATCAATTAATCTCTGTCATCTAATATGGATACCATTAGTCGAAACTAATCACATCATTTAATCCTGATTATCTAATATGGAATCGTTAACCAAAGCTAATCTCATTATTCATTGTGTTTCATGATTAATTTAACCGATTGAAATCGAGCAACAAAATTATGTATAAATACTTCAAGGATGTAATAATAATTAAAGTGGAAACCATCTACCTAACCCTCCTGTAGTGTGGCCTTGCCCGGTCAAAGGTCCGATCTTGGTCGCGCCTCCTAATATACCAAATGACCTTCACTAGTATATTTTTATTTAAGCAATGGCAAAGACCATTTCCACACATATACCAGAATACACATACATTCATTCAAACATCTCTCATGTTCATATAATTATATAGTGATTATTGTAATAAGACATTCGTCTCTAATTTTAATGAAGATCAACAACGAAAATTATGCCATTATGACACTGAAAATCATTAACGAGAACTAAGTTATTATGACATTAAAAATAGTCAACGAAAACTAAGTTACTCTGACACTGAAAATCATCAACGAAAACTAAGTCATTTTGATGTTTCTTTTCTGTAAGTTCACGCATATGGTCAACACCAAGTTTTCTTTCTAATGACCATACTTCAACCTAATTTTAAATATAAACCACAACCAAATTCACTTTCAAAGTTTATGAAGCAAGGGCAACATGTAATGTTTCTATTCCATGACAATATCACACATTCATCAACATTGTTAAAGAGAACCTATTAATCACCACTATCTTCATGAAGGTCTTTCTTTGTTATTTTCTTCTAAGATGCCGAAGCCTATATCACCTCCCTAACAAGCATACTTTAAGTTCTTAATGTGATATCATCAATTCCCATTCATTACAGCATGACATAAGGTGTTCTAGGCATTCTAACTTACGAAGTATTATCAAACATGTTCAAGAATCATATTCCTTTCCATAATCTCATCAAGTTCATCTTAATATTGTCAAGTAGTCTACAATTAAGTTCAAACAAGCACATTTTCAAGAGTTCTCCTATCCAAGCTTCCATGGCCGAAACATGAGGTATTGACATCAAGTGTTCATTTCATCATTCCTAATTATACCATTCCAAATCATAAAACACAAGCTAACAATTAATTTCACATTACACATGAGTTCAATTTCTACCATTTATTTTTCTTCTTTAAGGATGTTCATCATATAAATGTTTCCCTCATTGTTCTTTCTCTTAGTCAATTATGGTATCCCCTCCGATTATAGTTTACTCATGTAAATCATCATTTTCATAATAAACATGTCTATGTTATCATGCATCAATTTACACATCAATCTTCTAAGTCCATAATCAAGCAAGTTCTTCAATTTATGATGTAATGAAGGTATTTGCATATGTAAAAATTATGTTTCAGCTCAAGTATTTTCCTAAGAGCATAATAAGATCACAATTGACACATTTCATCATTCTATTCCATCATTCTTTCATTCTTTCAACAGGCTGGCCTTTAGTTATGGTTTGTTCTTCAACATGCATCAATTTTTTTTGTTATAGATTCTGAAATTACATCTTTTTTATCCTTAATTTTCCAATCTTTCTATTGAATCTTTTCAAAATTGAAAGTGCAAGAACCCTATATCATTCAATTGAGGTTTCCTTCTTATCTTGCTTCAGCATCTCAGAATAACAAGTAGGAGAGTGAGGTTACTCTTACCATATGATTTTTAGACAAGATTCAAGGATGGTTTTTGTGGTTTTCCTCCTCTCCCTCTCATTTTTTCTCTCCTTCCTCTGCTATTCCAGCCGACCCTCTACCCCTTCCTCTTTTCATGTTTTTGGTTCTCTTTCCACTTTTCAACTCTCTTCGCACTCAAGTATTCAAGGGGGTGGCATGTAAGGGTGGTTTGGATGGGAGTTTCTTTGCATTATTGGGGGCTGTTACAGCTAGGGTTGCTGTCGGTTTTGAAGGAGAGGAAAAATCATCTTTTTTTCTCTTTATGTATTTATACTCCTCAAATATGGTGGGTTGTGTTTGGATGTTGGATGTTCTAATCCTAACACCCCTTTTTGGTTATCCCTACATCGGTTCTTTCATGTTTTCCACTTAGTATTGGCTGGTCTATTTATCTCTCTCTCTTTCTCCCTCCCTCCTTCTCTCTCTCTCTCTCTCTCTTTTAATGGGGTTTTACAGTTACCTTATTTAGCTGGCGATAGTCTATACAAAGCCTATGGGTGCCTTTTTTTCACAAACAAAACCGATGCTCCCCAAAGTGAGCCTCTGGGTCTTACAAATCCCTTATCTAGTAACTCTTGTAGCTAGATTTTTTTAATTCATTTAGTTCTATCGGAGCCATTTTATATGGTGGTTGTGCTATCAGGGGTACTTTTGAGAAGGTATTGATGGAAACTTTGACTTGTCGGTCCGAGGGTAGCCCGAGTAGTTCTTCAGGAAATACATCTGGGAATTCCTTTACAACCGGAATATCACTTAGCTTTGTTTCGTCATTGTCAGAATTCAACACTATGCAAGGCGTCCCACACATCCCTTCTTTAATAACTTTCTGGCTCTCACAGTCGAAATCAGATTGGTCAAGATAATAGTCTTTTCTCCCTTAAAGATCCTTCTTCTACCCCCTAATCCTTGAAAGGTTACAATTTTGGTTTAACAATCTATCTGAGCTTTATGTTTAATCAGTCAATCCATGCCTAGGATTACATCGAAATCATTTAATTCTAAAGGTATCAAATCTACTATTGACTCATATTCATCTAGGCCAATTTTCACATCTATATACATGTTATTGGTTTTTACCACATCACCCAAAGGTGTCCTTATTGTAAACCCTTTTTTTACCCTTTTTGCTTCTTTCCCTAAATTTGCTACAATCCTACTAGTTATAAATGCATAAATGGCACCAGGATCAAACAAGGCACGTATTTTTAAATTATTCATGCGTAGTGTACCTGCCACTACATCGAATGCTGCTCTGACGTTCTTCATGTGTTATAGGAAGACCCTCCTTTAAGTTCGATCATTATATGCCCTTGACCGTCCTCGGATGGAATTAGCCCCCGATTGTTGTGGACCTCACTGGCCTATTTACTATGGCAGACTACTGGTGACTCTGACTTGGTTGTTTCATATTCTACGCTTACCTAGTGTTCTTGGGAGGACACTCTCTTTTGAATGTCCTTTTTCACCATAATAATAACATCTTTGCCCCAAATATTTACAAGCTCTCCATTTATAGCCCTCTTCTCGACATACAAAACATTATCCTGGGGAGACTGAACAATCACCAAGGTGTCTTTGTTCAAAACGTACACGTAGATAACATTCTTCTGGTCACTAGATCCCCTTGATGGGTTAGTCCTCGGGAGTGTTTGCCCCCATCACTTTTCCACTTGTATGTTGGTGAGAACTCACTGATGTCCCCTCTTTCTTCTTAAATTGATTAAACGATCCACTCTTCCCTTTTTTTGGAAGCGGCAACCTATTCATAAAATAATCAATATCCGTTTTTTACCAACTCTATATTGGCCCTGATGGCTTTCCCCAATGCATGCTTCCAATGCTTATGCTGCTTCAATTAACTCCCTCACTATTTTGAATTATAAAGCAATTAATCCTTACCTTAAATCCTGACAAAACCCATTCTTTAATTTTTCTATCATATGCTCTTTAGTGGGGATGTACTGTGAGGCGAATAATGAGAGGTCATGAAATCACCTTTCATATTCCAACACCGATATCTCTCCTTGTTTCAATGCTAGAATTCTTGTTCCTTCACGTTGTGATGATACTTGGAGTATTAGAGTATAATTGGTTATCAAATTTGAACTTGAAGTCATTCTAGGTTAATATTTTAGTAACACGTCTTAGCTGGATGGTTTCCCACCATATCATGACCCGATTAGATAATAACTGTGTATCATAATTTACCCATAAATCTTTGGGTATTTTAATCTAAATCATAGTCTTCTCCTCTTTCCTGATCCATTTTCCAGCTATTTCAGCACCCTGCTCCCCCATACAGGGTTTACAATCTATTTCTCTCATGCTTTTAACTAGTCGTACCAGGAGCACCATATTATCGGTGGTTGCAGAAACCCTTGGGGTTGCTAGTATGGTTGGTGCTATTGGGACTGCATGAGCTGTAGTACTTCCCATACCTTCTATCACTTTCTTGACTAGAAACCCTGGATCTACATAAGGTGTGGACATTCCTGCTGGAATCGTCAGAAGGGGTATCTTTGCTCTTCATTGCGGTTCCAACTCGGTTGACTATATATGTTCGTTTCGGGACCTGTTCTTTCTGAACTCCTGTTGATTCTCCTTGCCTAGACTAGGATGATGTTATTGGCGTATGTGAAGTAGTATCATCTAGTGGGCCTTCCCCTTGCTGATTATCAACATTCTTGCCTTTACTCCCTTCCACATAGAGGGTGACTTAGTATACATTCCTTGTCGAGTGCATATCATTCTGAAATAGGCAATGATTATAAGTATTCATTTGAGTTTTCCAGGACCAAAACTAGGAGCTTTGATACCAACTATAATAGCCCATAAAATTCAATTGATTTTTGACATACTGTTTATCCATAATAAGCAGGAGGTGGGGGTGATTTGTTTTTCACATTCCATCGGTGCATTGTATGGTACCATCTATCATTTCAATAATCAAACATCCTTAAGTGTTTAAATACGTTACACGTACATATAAGATATGATAGTACTACAAAACAAAAGATACATGTCCATCACGTTCATAACATGAAGTGTTCATACATACCATATGTAACGACCTGATGTTTTCAAAGCCAAAATCATTGGAATATATATATATATATATATATATATATATATATATATAAATTGTCAGGTTCTGAATGTTTTTCACCATATCATATTATTATGTAGATTTATAATTGCATTCCATTCATTAACAAGACACAATCCACGTAGGATAACGGAAATCAACATTCCTATAAAACATATTCTCAATACACATGCTCATAATACTATATTTCCATACTCATAGGTTTACATTACATCGTATTGACATACTCATAAATTCACATTCTTGTTCTAGTCTCGTTATCATCACGAGTTCATACAAGAGTGTCGAACGACAAGTTACACAGCTAGTACTTTCGTTTATCATGACCTCATGTAATTTCACAACATAACATCCTCATAAGAAGAATACCACATACGTATATTCATACAAATCACATCTACTTGTTCGCACATATACATCCGTGTTCCATTTCAATTGTTCATTACAAGTCTTTACAAAAAGGGCTAGACGACTAATTGAGCGATTAATCTGTCTATTCTTATAGAATTCATATCACCTATAACATACGAATATATAGTTCTTTTCAAAATGTTTGAGTCGCGAAACGGATTTCCTTAAACATCATGTTGGTATGATGTCCCTATTACAACATAAGGTAATTTCAAGCATTATAAGCAATTTAAAAACATAATAAAGCAATATCAACGTTACATTTCATTCGTGGATCAAAAGAGTATAATTCTCTAATTTCTCCTTACTTACGTAAATGCCACCCTTAATAATTCATCAATTACCGTAGCTAATTACAATACTCAAACCCGGTCATCCATCTCGAATACCGTTAACCGAACTAACGTTATTCTCTGTTTAAAGCATAACAATTGTAATTCTTTTATATAGTTGGTACATACAAAACATAGTACACATGAACGCATCAATTCTTGAAACTAACTCATAACTCTCAAATCTTGCTATCCTTTTAGAACACCATTAGCCAAAGCCAGTCGTTCATTCATCCCAGTCGTTCATTCATCCCAGTCATCCACTTAGGATATCATTAGTTGAAGCTAATCATTTGTTCATCCTGGTCATCCTTTTAGGATGCTATTAGCCGAAGTTAATCATTAATTCACCCCGGTCATCCACTTAGGATGTCATTAGCCAAATCTAATAATTGCCATTAGCCGAAACTAATTATTTATATCATTTATTCACCCCGGTCATCCACTTAGGATGCTATTAGCTGAAGCTAATAATCTATTCATCTTGGTCATCCTCTGAGGATGCCATTAGCCAAAGCTAATCATTCGTTCATCCTAGTAATCCACTTAGGATGCCATTAGCCATTTATTCATCCCAATCATCCACTTATGATACCATTAGCCGAAGCTAATCATTAACCAATCAAATGTTCCATAGGCGGTTTATGAAATCACTATAACATGATAATATATCTTTTGTAATGCTCATTCAAACGATTCATAACAATTTGACATTCACTATAACATAATAGTAGACTGATGCAACCATATTATTCAATAGTTTCACCCACATTTAACTAGTGTTTTGCCTATGTTTTATATATAAAATGCCTTGATATTCTTTGTTTTATGTTTTGAAGGAACTTTTGGATGAAAGATGCAAAAAGGAGTAAATTGGAGATAATTGGCAGATTTGACCTTCAGTCGATATTTTGTGTAGAGCTTGAACTATGGAGGTTGAAATGAAGTGATTCTAGTGGCATTAAAAAAGCTAACATCCATACCTTTCTGGACATTTAAGGCAAGAAAATAAAATAAGGAAGAGCATGGAAATCGCAGCCTTCAAAGTCAAATCTCGCAATCTGCCAGTGTTGACCTTCGGCTATTCCAACTTGAATATCTGGAGCTACAGAAGTCCAAT
>Ga0325411_1004476_pt1 | contig 15669 bp, 10 predicted proteins | sample PopdelMetagenome_13_FD_206181 | JGI IMG/M metagenome (GOLD analysis project Ga0325411, IMG submission 206181) | Populus deltoides microbial communities from Bellville, Georgia, United States - Xylem-PdIQD-R4 | ecosystem: Host-associated > Plants > Phyllosphere > Stem > Wood/Secondary xylem... | reverse complement strand
AAGAATTCCCTTTTCAGAATAAGACTGAAGACGTATTTCTTCAGCCAATAACTCACTGACAACAGAGTCAACAGAAGGCAGTGGAGAACGATGCAGAATTGAACCTCTAAGTCCTTCGAAATCACTGTGAAGTGCTATTAAAAATTGTATCAATCATTGCTGCTCTTTACGTTCAATATAAGCACCACATGCTTTTAATTCTGCTGATTCTGTAAGAGTTAATTGATCCCAAAGATCTGTCATGGCAGAATAGAACTTCTGAATACTCATATTCTTCTGGTGAAGAGCTCGTATGTCATTCTCTAACTGATATTGTTTTGTAAAATTTGATTGCGTGAATGACCGTTGCAGATGATCCCAAACCTCCTTTGTTGTCTCATACTTTGCCAACTGTGTACCTATAGAATGCTCAACAGAATTGTTGATCCAAGTAATGATTTTTGCATTGTTTGCTTCTCATGTATCTATCGAAGCAGTATCTCCTTCTTCAGTATTCTTAGGTACCACATAAGTTCCACTAATATATCCCCACATCTTCTTACCCTTAAGAAAATTTCTCATTACATAGCTCCAATACGAATAGTTCTTCCCATCCAACCTCACACTCACAGACTGAAGCGAATCATCTCTTTCAGTAGCCATAATCAACAATCACAGAGAACCAGAATGCAAAAGCAGCGGAAAACAAAATACCAAATTGCAAAAACTGAACAGAGATTGCAGAAACTAAACAAATATCTTCTCAAAATTATACGATTACTCCAAAACACAAAACAAATTTGCAGAAACTGAACGAAAATACCAAATTGCAAAAGCTGAAGGGAAGACGAAATACCAAAATAATTGCAGAAACTGACGAAATACCAAATTTTGCAGAAGCGGAAGACAAAATCTCACTCCAAAAGTTGGATCCGTGAACTTGTGTTTGAGATTAAGCCTCGTTCCATAAAACCAGCTCTGATATCATGTTAAATTAATTGAGATCAAATAGAGAAAGGAGGCTAGAATTCTGAATAATCTGTATATTATGAATGCTTAGTCTTAACCTAAATACAAATAAAATATATATAGATCAAACTGAAAATACCATTCTACCCTTAATAAATAAAACTATATAAATATTATTTAACAATTATATCCGGTTACACTCAAGGTTCTGCCATACATCCAGAAAGGAAAGGGAAGCAAAAGAGAATGAGTAAAGTGGAAGATTCTGTATGTAATCTTTATATTCTCTGTTGATGGTTTCGGTGAGAATCTCCTTTCGAAGTCATTTATTCATGGGATTCCACCTTTTTACTAATATGCAATCTTTGGAGTGGAGTGGAGTGGACTCTCTGATTTGAACCCCTTTTGTTAATTTATTTTTTATAAGCATTGCATTACATAATCTTAATATGAATTAATCCATGAAAACTCTATACTTCTCGGATGTGCAGCATATATATATATATATATATATATATATGTATAGGACTTCGAATTAATCATATCAAGAAAAGCAAGATTGAGTAGGATGGGTTTCACATGACCCAATTAACTCAACTAGAATATCTACTACCTTTAGGTCCCTTTTAAGCCTAATAATAGGAGATAAGGGCAATGGAAAGATAAATTATTGTCACCATCGGACCAGCCTGGAAAGGTCCTCTGGTCGGCAATCTTCTCCTCGCGATTGCCAACGTGAATTATTACTCTCAATCACATAAAATGAAGGGAAATCAACAAAGGTCAAGGACAAAGGACGATGTGAGTGTATCCATCATACTAATAATTATTTATCTAAACTTGAATTCAATCAATGATCATATATCTTGGTGGGTTTTTTCTATATATATAAAAAAAAGGTTAAAAATGATGAATATTTTAGCTTCATGATGTGCGTGCGACCCATGCGAAATAATTAAATAGTAGAATAAAGAAACTTGCAATGGTGAGAGTGAGATTACTATGAATTTTCATCGAGTTGGTCAAATATGGCAAATTCTTATGGACCTCACGACCTGGGGAGGGTTCCTATCGTTTTCTTATCTTTCAAATATTTCACATGGAAATTCTGCTGCTATACATTTATAGATAGACATTTCACGCTGCCCTCTCCATTAATTCTTTTATCCCACCCGTACCGCTTCATTTCTCTCCTTGTTTTCTATTCTTTTGTAGTGTTATTTGCTTCTTCTTCTTCTTTCGCACGAACTCAGAATATAAGAAGGGACACTGTGGCTCCTAGATACGTTTTTTTTAAAAAAACTAAGAAATCAATAGACTAGATTGTCCTCGGCTAGCCATATTTAACCCATAATTAGGGGCATGAAATTGAAAAATATGAGTTTTTAATTAAATAAATAAACTCAGGTAAATCTTCCTAAATATGAGTTTATTTTTTTTAAATTTGCAACCTCTTAAATCCTAGACCTGGGATTAATTAAGAATCTTATTTTAATATTAAAGGATGAAATTAAAAAATATATCAATTTAAAAAACTTATCAAAGCAAAAAAAAAAAAAACAGCAACAAAAAGAATGAGGATAAAATGTGATATGTAAATACAATAAAAGAGGATGAAATCGTAAAAAAATTCAATTTTAAAAATCATCCTTGGTAAAATAAATAAAAATAAAAATAATAGGGACCAAATATGAAATTAAAAAAATAATGGAGGATAAAATTGAAAAAAATGAATTATATAAATTAATTGAAATAAACAAAATAATAAGAAATTAAAAGAATATGGATCAAATCCCAAAGACCAAAAAACTGAAGGGCTAATGTGAAGTGTTGCGAGGTTAGGCAAGAAATCCAAGGAAAATAGAGGAAAAAAAAAAGAATAAAGCCAATCGCCACCACAAACTAGAGGCCATATAGTAAGACGTGATGTTCATAAAGGTTTTAATTGCTATGAGAAATCGAAAAACATCAATAAAACCTATTTTTCATCTCTGGGTCACCCATCGCACGTGTCGTTCGAAGACGGTAAAGTGGCTCATTGTTGTGGTGTTTGTGGAATGCATTGAAATTTTCTTTTAATTTTTAATTAAATTACTGAATCACCCTAAGATCCACTTGATTATGGCCGGAAAGCCCAATGTGAAATAACTAATATTACCCTAAAATGAAGCCTAAGATTTTGTTTTCTTCAGTGGTGACGTGGTAATCACACTGTGCATAGCAAAAGGATTGAGTTTGATATCAATATTTAATAATTTTTTTTTATAAACCGTAGCCTTGCACAAACATATAAAACTAGTTAGTTACGATCTAACTAGCCTTGTTGTCTATACTAGACGTAAAAACTATTTTTAAAAACTTCCAATTTTCAGAGCTAGTGCAATAAGGAGTCGCATGATTTTTAGACGTAAAAACTGTTAATGGAAGGAAGAATAATATATAGCAGCGGCAACCCAGGCAGGCGGCTTTATGCTTTCGCTTCAGCTCTCAGTACCTTCATTGAATAGGGCCGGTATCACGTGGAGCTTACGTCTTCTTCACGTTTACTCTCCATCACCCAATGATCAAACCATTATGATCCCTCCACGTGTGAACACTGTTCGCAAGGTCAAGCCCATCTTTCATGACTTATCCACCTTTTTCCTCAACCTCGATTTATCAGCTACGAAGACCTCACACCATGGTCCCTCAACTTCCCTCCATTAGTCGTTTTGACCCTTTAAATCCAGACTCTGGACACCTCTCCATTCCATGCTTGCCTGTTGGATTCTTCCTTCTAACTCACATGTTATGATCAGATGGCTGCCTGTGCATGGAATTTCCCATCAGACATTAGAGGCTATAATGAGCGAGGTTAGGGAGTTGGAGGACCATAGTGTATCAATGTTGATGAGCATGATTATCCTTCAACCGCGCGTTTTGGGGGGGAACGGAGAAGGCTCTCGTGAAGTAAAAGTAAAACGCGTCGGTGTCATCCTTTACATTTTTCGGCTCCTCACCTTTTAACCCCCCCTTTCTTTCTCTCTTTCTCTTACTAGCTACTAATACTTTTTTTGTATCATAAAAGGGTCCTTGTGTGGGTGGTGGCGGAGCTTCAAAGATAAAAGAGCCACTTTGCACAGCCAAATCTCTGTGACACCCACTCACTACTCTCCCCTCTCACCATCTCTCTCTCTCGTAAATTATTTGTTAAAGGCTTGCACTTAGCTTGTTCAAGCTCCTTTGATCTAGAAAACTTGTTATCGATTAATTCTATCAAGAAACAAAAAAAATGGAGACAAGGCACAAACTCAAACTCTCACTTCTAGCCCTCTTCATGCTACTACCCTCAACCAAATCCTCAACAATGCCAAAGTCAAGGATGCTGTACCAGATTGCATGCACAATGTGCTCCACATGTTGTGGCAGTACCCCAGTTCCATCACCACCACCACCCTCCCCGCCGCCGCCAGCATCATCACCACCTCCACCAGCCAGCACCGCCATCTGCCCACCACCGCCATCACCACCATCAGGAGGGGGCTCTTACTATTACTCTCCACCGCCACCTTCCACTTACACTTACTCTTCACCACCACCACCACAAGGTGGTGTCGTTGGTGGCACTTACTATCCTCCACCAAATTACAAGAACTATCCCACACCCCCACCTCCTAACCCAATTGTCCCCTACTTCCCTTTTTACTACTACAGCCCCCCGCCTCCTTCCATGTCTGCTTCTTTCAAGTTGATGGCTTCTTACAGTACCAGTGTGCTTGTGGGGGTGGTTGCCTCGGTACTTTGCTTGTTTTGATGGATATTGTAGGGAAAGAAAAGAGAAGTGAAATAATGTAGCATGCAGATTGGCAGATCCGGGAAATTAAGTCGCAGCTGAGCTGATGATATCAGAGGGACTGAGTGTCTTGGGATTCTTGAAACTTGGTCCTGTCCACGGTGAACAAGAAAGGGGTCCGTCCTCCTATCACTTTGGTTTGGATCAAGGCATTAGGGATTTTTGGCACAGAAACCATGAGCCCATCTGACAATTGTGAGGAAAATCACTCTCCCTTTTCTCTTGCAGCTGTAATTCGCTTACCAGACTAGTATTTTTATCTCTTAATTTTACATTACTCAAGTAAATTTGTCATTTTTTTTCTACAATAATTTTTTTTTTTGCTTGTACTTAGCTTATATAATAAAGCAGTCCCAAACTGTCGGTCGTAATAAATAATTTACTCAATTTCCCGGTGCTGTTATATGGATCGGAAGTTCTTGGGAGCATGGATGGCCGCAATAAATAGAACTTTGATTTATGAATATTTAATGGTAGCCTCCTTTACCAATTATGTGTGTCAGTCACCATTAATTGCTCGCAGTATTTAGCACACCGTGAAGGTGGTAGAGCTGAGCTGATGAAAATCGATCTTCTTATCATTAATTAATTCACTTAGAATTAGTGTGCCTTCTTTTGCCTTATTTTCAAAATCAAATCACTTTTTTATTTTTTATATTAATTAATTAGAGCTATTTGCTTTGCAAAAGATGCACTACACACATTTAAATATGAATGAAGAGATGTGTAATTGGTGACCTTACATTACATCTTGCGAATTAATGAAGCATCGACTGGAATGGGAAAACCTCGAAAAAATATATTTTAATGCTTTTAATAAAATTAAAACAAGTGTTAATTCAACCCAATAATTTTTTTAAAAATTATTTTTAATATAGTACATCAAAACCATTTAAAATTTTTAAAAAATAAATTTTTTAAATAATAAAAAAAGAAAACGAAGTGCACCGAATTCTAAACAGGCCTGTTGAGAAAAGGCCAGGATTTTATTATTGAGGTGTGTGAAAGGATGTGATAATGTATGCGAACTGGAATTGGAGTGGGGCCCTCGTCCCCTGTCATCAATCAAAACTAAGGAATGCCTGTAATCATAGCCACTTTTGTTGCCTTGTCTCTTTACCGTGCTTTCACGATTATGGTCGACCAAATTCCCATGTGAACTAAAGTGTGTTGCTACTCCTTTTTAAGATATCCGAAAACAACGATCAGAGATTCCCCTTGTTTTTATATATATATATATATATATATATATATATATATATATAACTTACAAAATCCATTACATTACACTAATTTTATAAATAAGATATTTTTTATCCTCGAGATTTAAAGAAGATAAATGCTGGCAAAACAGCACGATGGTTGTTGACACATTTTTATTTATGAGATAATATAAATAGCAATGGAACCCTAGCTAAAAAGAGAATATCATGTGTGGATGGAGGAGGAGGAGGCTGGACAGAGAGCATGGAGACCACCGGCCATCTCTCTACAATTTACTGAAACGAGACAAGATACAAGAACAATTAGCTGGATGGCACGCCATGGGATGATGGATGGTAGGGTCCTGAGTCCTGACAAACAAGGCAATGGCATCCTATGGAGGCAGGCAACTCCACATAGAAAACTCTCTCTCCCTCTCTCTTTTTAACATTTTTAAATAATTGACTCCTTTAAAAAAACTTTTATCAATGGAACGTATTTTACAAGTAAAGAAAGAGGAAAATAATTCCTTTTTGGTGCAGTGGAATTTGAAAAACAACGAAAGGAATCATCTCTACGGTAACTGGCACCCAATCAACACGAGGACAAATCTCACTCTGAGCACCTCTCCTGGCAAGAAAATCAGCATCTCTCGAAGTGTGGTTCAACTGGATCACTACAGCTAAAAGAACATTCTAATTTTCTCTGGAGCCGTCAACTTCCAAACCCAATTCCAGTTCTCGTGATGCTGCTGCATGCAGGTCCCTCATTCTATTCGAAAGCCGATTCAGAGTTGTCATTCTAGCTAGCTGCCCACATAATAACATCACCACAGCTAGAAAAGTAGGGACTGGAATTGCCATGACATTGAGCTTGATAAGCTCTGGGATGTTAGACGACAGCCTACTGAAATCCCAAGATCCATCCTTCCACACGTCTCTTACCCTAAGGTCAGCATCACTGATAATGACAAAAAGAGATCGCCGCAGCCCCTTTTCCATCCAAGGATCATTCCATAGAGATGCATTCCTGTTTGCAATCATATGTAGATGATGAAGTTGAGTGAAAGCCTTCGTAATAGATTTCCAAACTAAAGAGGCATGCAACAGAGGGAACAAATACAGTAACGAGGGTATTTGTGCTGAAAGACTCGAACTTCTTTCTCGCATTGAATAATTGCCAAGCCAGCTTGCCTAGATGATTTACGATTCTACAAAAAACATTTACAAAACCAGTTTCATCATCAAATCACAGGTTCTACCACTCAATAATTCTTATCCTTTTTTCTTTTTATAGCAATTGTATATCTTTCTATATATAGCATTAAACATGTATGCTTCCGGTTCCTTAGTTAGAGATTAGCACCAGCAACAAGAACATCGATCACAAGCACCCGTGAACAGCAGCATGAGCACCAATGATAGTAGCAGCAACAATAACAAGTTCAGCAATTGCTCATTATTTGGATGTAATGGATATCCGAAACTCAATTAGGTATTCAAGATTTCTATGTTGCCCGCAAAGAGAAATCACCTGCGATTAGTTGGGCTTGCGGCCCCTTATATTTAAACAGTGATGAGCTCACAGCCATCTGGCCCATTTCGGCTTTGTCCTAAGAGAGAAGTATGGTTGGCAATGGGTGGAGTTGAAACCGGGTTTTTTTTTATTTACCATTTCCTTTGAAATATTAGACTACCCCAGAATACAATAATAATATCCCTAACCTATAGTATCCTTAATGAATAGGTAGGTTTTAGTTTAATAAGCACAGCCAATCTAGAAATATTGTCGTTACAAAATAGTTGCTTAAATAATCCCATCACAATGGCTAGATATTAATATATATATATATATAATGTCCCGCGCTCCTGTTAATATATTTTTTTAAATATCAAAAAATATTAAAAATATTTTAAATTTTTTAGGTTTGATAATCATATCAGATCAAAGAGACTTGAAGTATTCTAAATAGAAATTCTACTTAATTTGTTTTTAATAAAAAAATATTTAAACTATCCTTAAAGTATCTTAAATAAAAATTCTAATTATTTTTTTTATTTTTTATAAAAAAACATTTAAATTGTCATTGAAATATATTAAATAGAAATTCTAATTAAGTTTTTTTTATAGACTATTGGGTATAACGATCATGTCAGATCCAAAGTATTTGGATATAATAAACATTCTTGATTTAATAAACTAAAAAAACAATTATATAATTTAGTTGTTATAGAATAAAAACCACAAATAACCAAAATAAAACAAAAGGATAAGATGAGAATTTAAAAATAAAATTATTATTATAATTTACAGTAAAATATGACCTGGCTGCTTTTGTGATAATGTATACAAGCAAGATGCAAAAATGATTTAAGAAATTTTATGGGTTTTGCTTTTTTTTTTTTATTAAAGTGGCAAAAATGATTTAAGAAATTTTATGGGTTTTGTATATATATATTTTTTTAATGTTGGTGTTTGGATCAGTTTGCGTATATCTCGATTAATTTTACAGGTTCTAAAATTAACAATTATGTAAATCTTTAGTGATACTGGGATTTATAAAATTGTTAATTTAAAAATAAATTTAAAATTAAAATGATAGATTTTACACCTAGATGATGGGACATAGGGGTGGGAGTCAAACTTTTTTTCGTCCTTTCTATTGTAATAAGAACATAAGTGCAAAAAAGGTTAAAGCCAAGTCAACCTCCCCAACTAGACACCAAATCACACCCCGACAGCCACGGGCCTTGTGAAAGGAATGGAATCTCTAAAGGCCGAGAGCACACTTTCAAACCCCAACTTCATTCGTTGCTTTTGTGCGATTGCCTTCCGTCCACTCTGCTGATAGTCATGGTTTTTTATTTTCCAGCAATCCCATAACAATATGATGAACTTGTAAATCCGTTCATATCTTGTTGGACTTAATAACAAGACCTAGCACCTCTGCAGATCTCTCTCTACTCAGTAAATCAGTGGTGCTTGGCTCATGGTGGTTGAGTTGCTTAGAAGACTCCCCCCTCTCACGGCCAGGCCGTCTCTCCTTCACCTGTCTCTTTCTTTCCTTTATCAGCCTAAAAATATAAAAAGGAAGATGAACCCCTGCCCCTTTTCCAAAAGCTTCTTTAATTCTGTTGACATGAATGATGAAGTTGCTGTAAGAATCTATCAATTGTTTTAACCGAGGTTTGCCGGGTATGGGTCAACCCCAGTTTTCTATCAGGTCAAATTAAGTACATTTTATCATAGATTTATTCTTCAGTGCAACTGGATCCTGAGTTTGAAGACTATATTGGTGATGGATATAGCAAGATGATACCAAATTAGCAACGGTAAATAGTATTCAAATTCCCACTTCTTATATTTTACCCCAGTTAGTAGCTTTGCCACAAAAGCTTGAATCTGTTTGAGTTGAAGGAAAAGATTAATAATCCGGTTTAATCAAAACTTGGGTTAATTAATGATTCAATTAAAATCAATTGGCTTTTTATATACATAAAAAAAAATTAGTGAGAACAACTCCATTTTAATCCTCTTAAGAGATAAATTATGGAGTTAACCCTCCGAACCGGTATCCATGTCAAGTTAATTAGTTAAAAGCTAACTGGTGTTACAAAACCGAAAAGATTCCAGGCAAAGAACAATAAGGCGCTTTGGCGGGTAAAAAAAGGAGTTTATTTTATTTTTTAATTCAAAATATCGGATCACATTCAAACAATCTATTAAATATTTATAAACACGTCATAAGAACATGCGAGATATACCGTTAAAATCATCTTTAATTAAAAAACACTAAGGTTTCATATTTAAAAAAAAAAAAAAGTAGCAAGAAGATAATTATGAATTTTCTTAGAGGCTTGGTAGAAGTGGTGGGATTGCATAGAGCAGAAATGGTCGTCTTTGATCCCAAGTTGTGAATTTACTACTAGATTGACTGGTTTTTAATCTCAGAGCACTTGGGAGGTTGGAGCAATGGCGAAGATTGATGATAACATCCAAACATGACGGAGAGACAAGCGAGTGGTCTGCTTTTGTTTGCAAAAAATAGAATGAAGTCTCAACATTTTTTGAGCTCTTGCGACAGTGCTACAAATCTCCAGTACAGTTAGCCCAAAACACCTAAAAAATACCTGATACTAAAAAAAATTAACCCGAACCCACACATTCTTAGTCAGCTAGCACATTCTTGATCCCCTTATTAACCCGCCTACACAAAAATCATCAACTCAAGCATAAACAGAGCCATAAGATAAGGCCATCAATAACACTGCAGCTTGCTCTTCTTCACCTAGCTTCCTCCTTCGCCTCTCCACTGTTGATCCTTGCACCAAGACTTCTCTACCCAGAGCCAGTAATCTCTGCTTTAACCCATCACCTAATTGCTTGTTATTGTTATTATAATTACTTGAGCCATTGTTACTGCTCCCTTTCTTGGCTCTCTTGTCATTTGCTGCTGCCCCTCCCTTATTCAACCCTAACATATCCCTCTTCTTCTTCCTGCTCCTAATCCCACAAGCATTACACAGTGACTGCAAGATAAAAGGAGCTATTAATATCAAATCAAAGCACATGTCGAAAACATTAAGAAAACAAAACTGATCTGATCTATGATTGAATTAAATCACCTTAGGGCCAGCTGGACCACCTCTCCAAAGTGGAGTCTTTGAAGTGCCACAATCAGCACAAGTCTTCTTCTGTGGGCTCTCGGTTTCTAGTGATTTGCTACTCATTTCTTCAGACTCTGATCCCTGATGGAAAACAATAAGAGAAACGGGAGAGAGCATTAGGGTCAGGATTGATATCTAAAGATGAACTCCATAAACAGGCTAGCTAGAAGTTACTCACTCTCTCACATGGATCCAGCATTGTAAATAAGCAACTCCTCAACTTGAGATCTGAAGACAAGACAACCCACTTCCTCAAATGGGTGTTGAATAACAATAGCTGGTGATTGCGCAGTAGTTGTAGTTTGAAGTGGGGATGGATTCAGTAAGAGCTCTAATGATCGAAAACATAAAAGAGATTGTGGATTTGGAGGGAGAGATCAAAGTAGAAGCAGATCATTAACTTGGCAAGTACAATGTTAATGAGATGGCTAATAATTATTATAAGAGTGTCGTCGATTTTGAGCGAACCGACATTAAGAGAGAGAGAGAGAGAGAGAGAGAGAAACGACAGGCACACAAATCAGACTGCACGCTGGCAGATCTAAAAGAACTAACTTTATAAATGGGTTTTGAAACCCTAGCTTATGTGAGTGATGAAATGACAAGAATGCCACTGGTTTTGAAACCTTTTGACTGAAAAGTCCACCCGCCCGCCCGCCAACAAGGATCGAAGTGTCTCTGAAAATGAACAAAAAGGGCGGGGCGCCAAAAAAATGTTTTTGTCTCGGTGAAAGAAAGGGAAAAAAATGTTGGCGCCAGAGGCAGCACGGAGGGTGGGAGGGAGGGAGGGAGGGTTTTTGAGTCAAGCAAAATGGAACCCATTGCTACTCTATTTATATTTATTTTTATTTTTATTTTTTTAATCTTAAGGAGGAGAAGAAGAAATGATGGGGTGGTTTTTAGATGTGTTCGGTTACTATTCAAGATAAAAATGATAAATATTAAATAAAAAAACATGTTTAATCAAAGTTTAGAGTGAATTTTTTTATTTAAAAATATTTAAAAAAAAACATTAAATGTACTCCTTTGAGGTCATCATCATCATTAACAAGGAAGGACAGTGAGGATTATGTGTGCTTTGGCGAGGCACACGTGTCGTTTCTCTTATTGATGATACAATTCTTCTCAGAAGCGTCTTTATTAATTTTCAATTCATTTTCTCAAGGCGGTTAACTCAAGGTTGGTCCAATCTTATTATTAATACACTTGTCGCATATTTTAAAATTTGAGTGTTCTTGGGAGTGCAGTTTAAATTCTGTTACCTTAAATTTTTTTAAAATAAATTGTTTAGAATAAAAAAAAATTATGTTTTAAGATAGTTTTGATGTGTGGTATTAAAAATAATTTTTAAAAAATAAAAAAAATTATTTTGATACATTTCTAAGCGAAAAACACTTTGAACTACTACTGCTACCGCAATCTCAAATATAGTTTAAATCAGAATCTTTTTAGGTGAATGATGAAAATAACAAGAAATTTCTGCATTTTATCGATAAAAATAAAAAATATAAGTCGCCATCTTATTTTGATCACTGTAAACCTTAACTAATCTTAGAGTCTAGATAAGAGGACTAATTGTGTATAGGAAAGATGTATCATCCCTAGTACACCTTATATAAGATAAACTATATTGTTTATTTGTTTGAAAAAAATTAAGATAATGTTATGTTTTTTAACCGCTGGTTTGTCTAATAGTTAAAGTAGATTCACACTAGTAGAGTGCACCATAGTTTTAGAAGTCAGGCTTAGTCATTTTAGAATCAAAACATATAAATAAAAGAAATTATTTTTTATTTAATACTTGGAATACATTTTACCTATAAGTTCATAATCTCGTATATTAAAAGAAAAAAATATTTTTTTTGTATTTTTGAAATGTAGACTAAGTTCTAATGGATAAATCATAAACTGATTATGATACTTTCTGACTAATTCTTGTATTTCTTAAATTATAATAAAAATATAATTTTTTTTTCCATAAAAATACATGAAAATTTTAGAATTTAGCCTTATGTATACAAACAAAACATTTTTTTTTTGTATTTTTGAATTAAGAAAATATATTTTTTTGAAATTTTAGAGAAAAACAAGTATTTTTAAAATCTAGTCCATATCTTATAGTATAAGTCTATAACTTGATATTAAATGAAATTATTAAAAAAAACACACGAGGGACTCACAAACAACTTTAAAATGATCCCTGAATTTTTTTAGAATTTTTGAAAGTTATTTAGGCTATGGTAGCTTCTATTTCTTTTAATAACAATTTGATTAATTAAATAGATTTTTTTTTCATGTGGCTCCACACATAATTGCTTTTAATTTATGAAGTCTTGTTTTTCATTTATTGTAAAAGTTTATTTCATATCAGTTTTAACCGAATACATATATTTTAAAAGATATATTTGTAAAAGCATAATTAAAAATGTTTTTTAAAATTTACTTTTTTAAATCATAACCACACAAGTTACTATAGTATTAAATATATATATTTTTTTATTAATGTGGATATCCGGGTTATTTTACGTGCACTTCAATTAATTCTACGGACTCTAAACTTAACAATTATACAAGTTTCTAGCCAGAAAGTTCGAAGATGAAATAAAGGAAAAACAAACTATCAAACTCTTGCCACGAGAGAAAACATCAACTTAACACTTGATGTCTCGGGACAAGCATGGTAACCAGATTTAGACAGGAGCGTGTGAATTTAAAAATAGATAAGTTTCTCTTTGATTTGTCGAGAATGGTAATGTCATTTTGAAAGAAGAACAACACGCAAAGAAGCTTTGTGAGTGTTCCAGAAGGCAGTAAATGAGAGGATTTGAATCGCATTTGACAAAGAAACTTTGTGGTGTTCCATTGTCCAAGTAGCTTCTATTAAAACCACACCTTCAAGATGAGGTTGTATCGTATACACATACATACACATACACATATATACCTATATGTGATCCAATTATTATCATATACATATCACAAAAGACTAGGAGGGGGAAGAGCTGTCGCCATTCATCAGAGGTGTCTGGCAGCGGTGTACAGCACCGAGCTGGGAAACTTGGGAATGAGAAGAAAAGATTTGTTAGATAGAATTAGAGAGGAAGAGGAAGAAGACAAACATCTGCTAGGAATTATGTGACCCAGAGAGAGTGAAAGGTCAATTCACCCTTTTTATTTCTTCTAAAGACAAGGCTACCAGTTCGTGACAATCTTTCAAGCTCTCCTCCTTGATTTTGTATCTATTCGGGGCTTTAATTTTATATATATATATATATTTGATTTTCTTGAATTTATCTTTGAGATGGGAAAGATATCTTAAAGTGTATGAGACGGTGAGGATAAGGATGGATACAATATTTTAGATTGTGTTTTTTAAAAGGTAAAGGATATATGTTTCGTCTTTATAAATTTATAAAGAATTTAAAATATATATATAATCTGTTTCAGTGATATGGTAATTTTATCATCTTTTAAGCTAGCCAGAGAAACCTATAATAAGAAGTTCAACTATAACCTTGTCTGGGGTTCCTGTTTAGATTTTGTAGGCATTAATTGTCATGGTTATTTATTGAATGGTGTTTAAGATATTGTATTCAGACATTCCATCCATGTTTCATTCATGAAGGAAAGATGTATTATATTTATAAAAAAAAAATTTAAAAAAAATCCCTTAAATGATTAAAGGCCTTTGCTGCTGTTAGTCTTCTATTTTTCTTTTTTCCTTTCCAACATCTGACTCCCCCTCGCTGTAAATTAAGAAAATCATTTCCAGGGCATGGGTGATAATTGGACTCATCTTCATGGAGATGCACCGCTATTCACCCGAATAGAGGTGGCTATAGAGAGATTGATACCCGGTTTATTCAGGTATGGAGGCAGATATGGTGTCTTCTTACTCACTGAACCTCATATCCAAATTTATATATAAATATTTTATTTCACCCACAATCTTTTCAATATATATTTAAAATTATCTGTGATAAATGTAAGATAATTTATTTTTTCATAGCATATATACTTTGATCGTGAAAAGAAATAAACAGAGAGCTCCAATGAAGATATGTCTTTATAAAAAAAAGTGACTATGAAAGATTTAAAATTACTTAATTCAAACAGAGGTATGTATATGAAGGTTAGGACGCCTCTGTGGTGGTGGAGGTGGAAGGTGCCTCTATGAACTTTCATTGCCATCTCTAGGAGAGTGTTTCGTTGCTATCTCAACACAAAATAAATATATATATATATATATATATATATATATATATATATATATATATATATATATATATATGAAGACACTGGGATATGGGATATGAATATATTTGATTGAAAAGATAAAAATGAATTTTTATTTGTTTTAAGGACAGATCTTGGCTATTTTTTTATTGTTCTAAAGAGGGAATAAAGAGAAAGGGACAGTTAATTTCTTTAACAAATGCCATTTAAATATTTTATATTTCAATCTCTAACTTTATATTTAGAGATCTGTACCATTGATTTTAATTAATTTAATTTTCACCATTAGATCCTTTAAACTATAAAATATAAAAGAAAAATTATATCAAATAAATAAATATATTATATTTTAATACAAAATGATGAAGAGGTAGTAGGGATTGAATGATAAAGAAATATGTATATGTAATAAAATTATTTTGCACTTGTAACTATGTTAGATTTTAATTGTGAAGGTGACAATATTATATTTGACATAAGATTGGTTTAATTATTTATTTTATTATTAAATATATTTAGAGAAATGATTTAACATCCCAGTAAATCATTATTTAATTATATTATATTTTTAGTAAAGAATCATCATTTTTAAATATAATTTTGATAAGTAGAGAAATTAATTTTTTAAATCGTTAAAAATAAAATAATGATTTCTAAAAAAAAAACATAGCTAATGTCCAACGGACTTTTTTAAAATTTTACATCTTTGTACAATCTAATTACCTCATAGTTCTTGGGATCAAATTTTTTTTGCCCAAGATAAAGGTGTATTTTTTGTTTTTT
>Ga0325411_1004474_pt1 | contig 15670 bp, 11 predicted proteins | sample PopdelMetagenome_13_FD_206181 | JGI IMG/M metagenome (GOLD analysis project Ga0325411, IMG submission 206181) | Populus deltoides microbial communities from Bellville, Georgia, United States - Xylem-PdIQD-R4 | ecosystem: Host-associated > Plants > Phyllosphere > Stem > Wood/Secondary xylem... | reverse complement strand
GAAATATCAGGAGCAATGATGATGAATCTTAGGTGCCAATCTCTCACTCTGAAACGACGGTGAAGATATCATTATGATTGACGAGAGAGGCCCTATTAACTTTTTGCATAGAAAAAAAAAAAAAAAAGCTTCTCAGCTTTCTCCCTTGTCATTACTTTTAGCCCTTTTCACCTTATAAATATTTATATATATATATATATACATGTGTTTGTGTGTCTGTATACTTCCACCAACCCCACACATCTATGATCTACCCACCATTTCTCAAATTCCAAACCATCCACCTATTATGTTGCTGTATATGATCCCTTCAATTGAACACAACAGTCCTCGTTGCTTTCTTGAGTTTTTCATAGTTAAAAATGAACTCTTTTGGGGGTCGTAATTCTATTGCTATCATAATATTTCTCTTCCTTTTGTTTCTCAGTCCAGGCCATGGCCATGATCAGATTGTATTTCTTTTAACTTCAAAACGAATTATGTCGTCGCTGTACTTGGGCCAACGTAGTTTAACTTGGATTGAATGATTAACTTCATTTAGTGGAAAAGAGTGAGCCAAGGAGATCACCTAAGACTCAATATGATGGTTAAAATTCGTAGGCACACAGAAACTGTTCTAGGTGTAGGGACTTGCAATTAACCATGCAAATTCAAGCAATAGATTTGGTAATTATATCATTCAAAATGAACCTTGTGGTGGCATATAATAGTTTAATTGGTACAATTATTTGATATCATTCTACAATACAGATAAGTGATTTAATCGTGATTGTTTAAGAATATGGTGAAAATTAATTTTTAAAGTATTTTTAACTTGAAAATATATTAAAATAATATTTAATTTTTTTAAAAAAATATTATTAACATCAACACATCAAAACAATTCAAAAATATATAAAAAAACTAATTTCAAGCTAAATAAAATCCTTTTCTATTTAAAGCAGGTTGGACTATAATGTTAAATAGTACCTAAATCTATAATGAAAGAGTAAAGGTTTTTTTTTTTAAAAGTATTGAAGAAGAAGAAAAGGATGATATAATCCATGTTTTAAAATAATTAAAAAAAATAGATTAAAGAAAGTTACGGAAAATAGAGTAGGAAATTTTGTCCATGGCTAAATTTGCAGCGAATATGTTTTGAGAGAAATAAATATTAATTGCGTACTTTTTTTTTTTTTAATAATAACACAAGATGACCTTGTGGATCATTAGACATTACTCTTGCAAAATAAAATCAAGGATGAGGTACTGAATTCAATAACTACCTTCGTCCATCCAGTGTTAATTTTTTTTAAAAATAATTTTATTGATGACGATGTTTTAAAAAATTTAAGTAGCTCGGGACAAGGATAATATATTGAATAATTAGTTAATTTTTTAATTTTTAAAATCTAATTTATTTTCTTTAGCTAAAATGACTAGAGACGAACGCTTGTTATCTTCAAAATGGTTCTTTTAATGAATTTGAGGATTCTCCAGTGATTACACCAATGATTTTTTTAGAGAAAATACAATAATATTACAAAGAAATACTCTAGAAATAAATATGCAGTAGAGAATGAAAATTCAAAACCTTATATTTAAAAGAATTTATGTTCTATTTATAACTCATGAGTATTTTAATGAAGAGGAGGAACAAAAATGTAATATTATCTTGATAGTATTAAAAAATATATTTCTAATATATGTATTAATATTGATGAAAAATATTACTAACATATGAATTAATGAGAAAAAATACCTAATATATATATATATATTAATGTTAATAAAAATATCTCAAACATGTATTAATATGAATGAAAATATAGTGAGCCTTTAAAAAACTTTTACACACTAATTTTTTTATAATATTAATATCAATAAAAATATATGAATTTTTGAAGTAGCAGAGGTCCCTTTGTTGGAATATATCATCTAACCTAATAAAATCTAGCTTTTGATTTGAAGAAATAACTAATGCACTTTTAAGATAAACTACACTGATTTTCTCAAAAACCTATGAATAATAATATTAAATTTTAGTGTCATATGCACCCGATGTATGTGTATGTCTATATATATATATATATATATCGCTTCGTCATAGGTTAAAATTATTTTTTAAAAAATATATCGGGTATGCAAGTTAATGTAAATTAAAAAGTTTATGTAAATATTTAATTAAATAAATTGATAATAATTTTTTTAAATAAATAAAAAAAATCATTAACAATAAACAAATTAAAAATATTAAGAGATAAATGTATATTAAGATATTCAATCACATAAAATAAGACATTCATCCACTTATATTTACTAAACTTGTTTATTTAAATCAATGAAAGATAAATCCATACCCTAAAGAACCAACAACTTAAAAGATAAATACAAATGAAATTGACTGAATATACTCACGCCATAAAACATATTATGCAAGCCCGAACACATCAATATTATTATTTTAAAATGAATATTTTTATTTTAAAAAATAAATTTAATTTTTATAAATATAAAAAAATCATAGATGAACAAAGGCATGGAAATGCGTAACCTAAGTGATGAGATTGGAATAAACTCATATAATTTTTTTTGAAGATAATCACAAAACCAATACTAAAACAAAAAAAATCCAGAATGATAAGATCGTACGGAGTTGAATCTCCAACAAATTAAATGTTAAAAGATGAAACAAGGAAAAAAAATCAATTACACAAAATGATCTAAAAAAATTAGGGTGGAAAAAAATTTAATTAAAGGGATAAATTTTTTCAATTGGAGGGTTAAATTGAATTGAAAAAGAGCTATAATAAAAGGAAAAACAAATCAAAAAAATAATGGTCAAATAAAAAAAAATGACAAAAAAATTGATTGAATGAGCACCAAAATGAAAAACAAAACATATGAGAAACTGCAAATGAATAGAGATGACAATTTAATCCGAACCTGATGGATGCTGACCTGACCTGACTCGATCCGACCCGAATGGATATGTTTTTTTTTTTTTTTAACTTGATGGATAATGGATAGAGTATTGATATTGTCAAAACCGAACCAAAACTTGCTCAAACCTAACCTAAAACCCACACGAACTATATATATATGTTAACTAATTTACTTTTTATTGATTAATAAATGATAATAGACAATGAATATTGATTGAATATATAAAACCCAATGAATAATTTATGAGTATATAAATTTTTTATCCGATGGATAATGAGTAAGGTATAGATAACAAGAAACCCGACCCGCAGATACCTATTTCCATCCCTACAATTGAAGGACTAAATTGAAAAAAAAAACAATTCTATAAAAGAAATTAGAACTAAACAAGAAATTTAAAGAATGGAAATTGAAATAAAAAAACATATGAGAAATTGTAATTAAAGGACTAAATTGAAAAGGAAAAAAAACTTCTACAAATTGACTAAGAAGGAAATAAGAAATTTAAAGAATGAGAATTAAAATTGAAAAGTAAAAAATAAAAAGGACAATTATATACATTATTTGTCAGGAAAGAGAAAAAAAAATCAAATGACCTTTAAGGATAATCCGATCACCTTTAGACACCACATGCCATTCCACATTAAAAAGGACACGACGACGCATGAATGAAGACGATGGAAGGCTGTTTTAGCCACCGAGTGGTGTCCCAAGCATCACCTGAATGACGCGAATGTCACACACTTGCTGGCGTATTTTAAAAACGCATAAACAACTTTGCTCTTTAAAAAGTTAATAAACAATGTGAAAATATCAAAACACCCTTTCTATGACCTTAATAATTACATCAAATACCCGAATAAAAATACAAAAATACCGCAAAATACTAAACTTATTTTTTTTATCTTATATATACAAGGTTAAATACATACTTTTATTATTAAGAACACGATGAAAAGTCAATAAAACTCTTTGTGAATAACTTTAATTTTTTGTTGATTATAGAGGTAAATTTGTAATTTTATTATTAAAAATAAAAATATATAAATATTTTCAAATAATTTTTTAATGATAAATGGATTAGTAAAAAATATTAAAAAAAAAACCCCTAAAACCCAGCCCTGAACAACCCAAAGATCAAGGACAATTTTGCCAGCTCACTGTCACTGTCCATAATAAAAGCACTTTGCTTGCATGCACACTGATCCAAGCAATGAAACATCAACATGCTTTATATGTTTTGTTAATATATAATACACATAAAAAGATACTGATTATGAAATTTATCAATAAATAATAAAGTAATTTGGTATTAAAAATAAAATCATCATTAATGTGGATGATATTTACCACATATGAAGTTAATAATAAACTTGATCCTAAATTAAGGACGTCATGGATTAACCAAACACGTAAAGGATATTAAATAGAAAACCTTTTAAACATAATTACTAAGTCAATTTCCTCGAAATAAAATAAAATCTTGTAGTTATTTCAACAACGACTACTAATTTTATAATTGATCACAATACTTATATAGTGTTTGATTATTGTTTTAAAATTAAAAAAAAATAAAAATAAAAGAGATAAAAAAAAATGAAGATAAAATTGTATTTGATAATGATATATAAAATAAAGTGATTGATTTTTTTAATCCTTTTTTATCTAATTTTATAATTCCTATCATGATCACAATACTTATATAGTGTTTGATTATTGTTTCAAAATAGAAAAAAATAAAGAAAATAAAAACAAAAAAGATAAGATAAAAAGGGAAATGAAGATAAAATTGTATTTGATAATGATATATAAAATAAAGTGACTGATTTTTTTAATCCTTTTTTATCTAATTTTATAATTCCTATCATGATCACAATACTTATATAGTGTTTGATTATTGTTTCAAAATAAAAAAAAAATAAAGAAAATAAAAACAAAAGAGATAAGATAAAAAGGGAAATGGAGATAAAATTGTATTTGATAATGATATATAAAATAAAGTGACTGATTTTTTTATTCTTTTTGATCTAATTTTATAATTCCTATCATGATCACAATACTTTTTGATCAAATTGTATTTGATAATGATATACAAAGTAAAGTGACTGATTTTTTCTATCGTTTTTTATTATGGTAGACAAGACAAAATAAAATATGAAAAATTTTATTTCACCCTTAATATGTGTTATTGTCAAATTTGTATATTTTAAAAATAATTTGATTTTTTTTACTTTAATTTATATTAAGTGTTGAAATTAATAATATTATAATAACCTTAGGTATAAAACCAGGATGGGTCATTAAAAGATTGCCAAGGGTTACTTTTATCTTTTCAATTTTATCAAAATAGTATAATTTTTTATTTGCCCCCAAGCTAAAAAAAAATGAACTAGAAGCCAAGAGTGTTTATGCCTTTATATTTTTTGCAAGATTATGAAACAACCTCTCTACCCTTGCATTCAAGAAAAAGTAAGGAAAGGGTCTAGGGTGATTTTGTCTTTTCATGTTGGTTTTTTTTTGTGAATGTCAGAATCATGAAGGGTGCTTTGGACTTTTCACTCTGATTAATTAATTTTTAAATCAAAAAACAATTGGAGAGTGAGATACGTTCATGACCTTATAGCGGTGTTTATGGTGTGTATCCCCATGGTCAAATATGTTGTTTCGCCATGTCATCAGAAGTGTTGTCTCGCCCTGTTTCTCATGGTGCAGCGTGTGGTGGTGGTAGATGGATGATTTTTTGCTGGTGGTCATTTTTTTTCCTTGCTACTTTTCTCTCTCCCAGCAAAAATGCACACCTGTCTTTTTTTCGTTTCATTTCTCAATTTTAGTCCTTAGATTTTTTATTGTTTATTTTTGTCCTTGGCTCTTTTGAAAAAGTTTTTGATGTTTTCAATTTAAACCTTGAATTACAATTTGTCATGGATTATTGTTTCCGATTTGGTCCTTATTCTTTTGATTTTTGATTTCTAATTCCTGACTTCTTTTTTAAAGTTTGTTGTTTTCAATTTCATCATTCAATCAAAGTTTATGTTATTTTTTTAATTTAGCTCTCATTATTTTGATTTTCTTTTCCTTTTGTAAAAGTTTTTTTTTCTTTTCAATTTAACACTCTAATGTTAGCTTTTTTTATGCCCTCTAATTTATTTTTTATTTTTATTTTGAAACTTTTGATGCCCTCATTCTTTTAATTATAATTTTTGATGTTATAGATTCTTTCCTCGATTTTATTATTTAATGTTTGATTTGTTGCGGATTGGACTTTATGATTTTTTCATTTGTCATACTTTCGATCTAATGACACGTGTCACGAGTTTTAAGAGGTGGTACGGTTAGAGATTTATTTATTTTTCTTCTCATTTGCCTTTACAATTTTATCATTATGCATTATTATTTTTTTCAAAAAAGATTGGTTTTGTATTTAATGTTGGAATACTTTTTTTATTTTATTTTATGCTGATGAGCTTTATTTTATAAAAAAATAATTATTTTGAAATAATATTTATGATATGTCTTGCCTTGCATAATTTTCTTTTCTTTTTTTGTATTCACTTAGTTTCATATATGTTTCTATTTCTATTATTTTTTTAATTAATTTTAATAAAAAATTTTGGTTAACATAAAAAAATAAATATCTTATTTTATAAGATTAAATATCTTGATCTATATCATTTTCTTACTTTTTCTAGTTTTTGTTTTAGTTGTTGTTAATAATTTATTTATTTATTTATTTATTTACATTGATGATTATGATTTATTTTATTAAATGCTTGGATAAATTTTTTTATCTGCACTTTGATTTTTTTATGTAAAATAATATATTAAAATAGCCTGTCTAATTAGATTTTTCTTGTTTGAAAAATACAATACCTAAGTATGCATATGCTTGCGTGGACATGATGTGGCCATGATGTCACAATGCGACGTCCAATTGATAAATATAATATCCGTAATCCACAGACTGTTAAAATAATACTTTACATGTTTCTCACTTTCACTTTTGGGCCCTAATTAAGTGAGAGATAGGGCACGGGGTGGCAAACTCCATCATTTCTTTTTTTGTCTCTGTTTATAGGTGGCCATTATGCCTCTTAGATTCGTTCCCTATTTTCTTTTTTGTAGGGAATAAATAAATAAATATATACATTGCTGCTTTAATCACCTTTATTCTTGCCTTGGCCAAGTAATTTGCTTCATTCGGTTCCCATTTTGGTTCTTCAAGTGGTCTACCAAGCACATCATTCCTTTGATTTGATGACACTTAACAAAGGAATAGGGTTGGTCCTCGTAAGGATTCTGAAAAACCAAGAGTCCTACCTTATTTTGATTACAAGTTCTTCAAAAGAAAAGGCTATGTGATTCAATTTTGCTCAAGGAAAGGGAAAAAAATTGACTATTGGTTGTAATAATGTAGGTGCGAAATTGATCTTGCAAGAAAAACCCATTGGCTTGGGTATTGAAAGCAAAAATGTATTTTTCCTATGATATAATTGTTTTTCACATCTTGTGTGGGGTTTAATTTGTTATTTTTATTTTTCATGCATAGTAAAATCACTATTATAGTTTAGGATTAAAAACTTCTTATGCTTTAGGCTTGGCGGTGTTTAGGTACTTTTCTTTTTATTGGGTATAGTGCAATTACTTTAACGCTCTTAAAGATAAAAAAAAAAAATAAATTAAAACTCTCTTATAACGGTGTTTTGATCATTTTCTTATTGGTTTTGTTGTAGGTTTTGAGGTTTATCAGGAGTGTTATTGTAATTATCATATACTTAATATTAGTTTAAAGAAACCTTCTGATGTGTGCAACACACATGCCAACATGTGGATGACCCCCGTACCATTCAGGCAGCAACAGTCCGACTACCAAAAACATTCTTCTAGAGCAGCGTTTGAAAAATCTCAACATCCTTTAATCGATGATGTGGCGCGTGTGGGTGAAACACCACTAGTTTGGCGTCAAATACCATTTCTTTTCCTTCTTCTTCTCTCTCTCCGCCTTGAAATTTGCATCACCCATGCAAAATTTTAGAGCAGCCCCTGCCATTTCTTTTTCCTTCACATTTGGTCCCTATCCTTTTGATCACTATTTTTTTTTTGAACAAGCTATGAAATTACAAGTATTTTCCAATTTGACCCTCCTGCCATTTTTTAATTTATGAATAATTTATCAAATTATAAATTATTTTTAATTTCACCCCTACCATTTTTAAATATATAGATCTATATATAATATATCAAATTCCACATGTTTTTAATTTCCCTTATAATTTTTTTTATCATTTAAATTTGGTCCTCGTTCTTTTAGTTGCTATTTATTTTGTTCTGGATTATTTTTATTTTTTTAAAAAATTTCATCCTCATTCGGTTTTTTTCTATTGTTTATGTTTTTTTTCTTTTGTAAGTTTTTTTATTAATATTTTCCCACAATTTCATCATTTAAAATTAAATTGTTTTAGAGTTAAACTTTTTAATTTAGCCCAAGTCTGGGATTTCATAAATTGTAGGTTTTAGAGATTATACCTAGTTTGGGAGGTTCATCCAAGTTTGGTTAGTTTTTTTTTAAGCTGATATTTTCTTATCTTTTATCTTTTTTTTTGCAGTTTGATTATATTTTGTTAGTCCTATATAGTTTTTTTTTTAATTTCACCCCCTATCATTTTTTTAATCTATAAATAATCTATCAAATTAGAAATGTTTTTTAATTTCACCCGTATGATTTTTTCTTGTTTCAAATTTTGTCCTAATTCTTTTAATTTCTATTTATTTTGTTTGGAATCATTTCTTTTTTCAAATTTCTCCCTTTTTAGGTTTTTTTTCCCTCAAATTTATCCTTATTCTTTTTTTTTACTATTTTTTCTTTTGCAAGTTATTTTTAAAAATATCTTTCAATGATTTCAGCGTTCAAAATTAAATTGGTTAAGAGTTAAACATCTTGATTAAAGCCGGGTTTAGGATTTAACAAGTAACAAGTTTTTACAATTGCATCGGGTTTAAGAGGTTCATTTAAGTTTGCTTAGTTGTTTTTTTTTTAAAGCTTATGTTTTTTTTATGTTATTTTTTATGGTTTGCCTTCTATTAGATTAACATTAGGTTGTTTGATAATTCAAATAGACTTAAATTTGTTCTTTTCACCTTTTTTTTTCTTTGTTATTTTATTTATTGTTGTTGCACTTTTTTTCATGTTGTTTAGGTTACCACTTGAACTAATGACTTAGGACTGAGATTATTTTTTACAGTTACAATTTTTTGCATCGAAAAAAATTGCTCTACCTGCAGCGAAGCGCAGTTAACAAATCTAGTAAAAAATCTAAAATTCATGGATCGTGATGATATGGGAAGCTGTAAGACACCCATACTGTTCAAAAGCAAGCTTATGTATGAAAATAAATATTAACTTTAAACATATAGTTAAGCTTTCTTAAGAGAGATGTCACTAATTGTCTCTCAGGAATCAAAGCCCATGTAGATAACCACAATTTAAAGGAGTTAGACCCTGGGTTTGATGTTTAGTCCCTGCTAGTTTTAATAGTGTTGTTTTATTGTTTCAAAAGCAACTATTCTCATAAGGCAACATATATTAGAAAACAAGTTTTGATTGTACAATATAACAAATATACTAAAAGACATGAGATATTTCTTATAGCGATAGACACACTTCACTATTCTCTATAATAATGGAGTGACATCTATGTCATCGACAAGAAAAAATGATTGCTTTTGATTCAGGGGTGTTTTGGTTTTTTTACATAGTTCATTTGTCATTACCGATTTGTTTAGGGGAGTTCTCATCATTTTGTCTTGTAATGCACAATAAAATAACTTAAATACCCCTAGAATAAAAAAAACTAACATTGCTGGACAAGGGTGTTTTGGTATTTTTACTTTTTAATTGTACAATACAATTACACAATTGTCCCCGGGGTAAAAAAAAAAGGCCATGTAAATGTCATAACCCATTTTTCGGTTATTCCCTAAATTTACCTTTTTCTTTCCAAAATAAAAAATAAATAAATAAAGACTAACATTTTGACAAAAGCAAGCTCAGATGATTTCACATGTAGAAAAAATCAAGTTGCAATTTTGGATGGAATTAAGAGCCTAATTGTACCATATTTTACCCAAAATTGGAAAGATAATATAGATTCAAGGTCAAGTTACATGATTATTGGATGAATCTACATAAAAATTAAGTCCAAGTACATAACTAAATTTTTAATTGGTCAATTTGATTTAATCATGGGCCAAATTAAAATTTAATTATGTTTAAGAATTAATTTGGATCCAATTGAAAGATTTAATTAGTTACAAGGACTTAATTACACTTTAAATGGGTCAAATTAATTTTATTAGGAGCTTAATTGGTGAAAAATAAGTTTGGGAGCTTAATTGAAAAGATTGGAATTTTAGAAGATCAAATTTATTTTTTACCAAGTCAGTTGATTAAAATCAGAGGTAAAATTACAAGAAAATCAAAGTTTTGGGGTTGATTAAGGGCTAAATTGAAGAAATTCACAGCCAAGGACCATTTTGAAAAAGGTGCTGAACTTTAGGGACCAAATTGGTTGAAATTAGGGGTGAAATTGAAGAGATGTCGATTGGGGGCTAAATTGAAGAAATCCGAGACCAATGACCATTTTGAAAAAGGCTCTGAAATCCGAGGATGAAATTGAAGTTTGTCAGGGGAAAAATTGAATAAAATTGAAAATTTGGAACCAACTAGGAGTGTAATTAAGATAAATCATAAATCGAAGGACTAAAGTGACCTTGATCAAAACGACATTGTTTTGGGTTAGCTATTCATTTTCTTCTTTTGAGAAGCTGCTTGAGTGACCTCCTTCCCAAGGCATTTAATGCTTTATCCCTTGATCAAATTTGACAAAACTTGCACGCAAATGATCACTTGACACCTAGCTACACGCTAGTGTGATCCTTTCTGGCTGATTGACTCTATAGTGGTTGTGACATCACTTCAAAGGAGCCAACTTGACCGACCTTTCTTGTAATAAATCTGACAGCCTATAATAGCCACTTTGAACCAACGATTGAGATCTTTCTGGGTCGAATCAAAGGCTAAGATTTGACACCATATGATATAAAATGTCCCGCTTCCACCCCCTATTATTATTTTTCTATGTTTGCAAGGCTTGTTTGGTTGTTGTTTTTGTAACCCTCATCTTTAGAAAAGGAACTTGTTAAATCCTAGATCATAACATTGTGTTAAGGAAATATCCTCAAGGACAATGTATATACACGCCTCAAGTTATAGTTTGTTTCTATTCATTGTATCTAATTTAACAATAATCTTAAGGATATTTTAGTAACATGGATGAGAACACTATTGTCAACAACACTATTACCATTAACAATTTTATTGTTGAGAACTCAGCTGTTGCCATCTCTTTTGTCAGCAACTCTGCTGCTGCTGATACTATGTCATTAGGTAAGCTATTCCCTGATATTTCAAAGAATGAGGTTTTTGCTGGAGAAAACTTCAAAAAGTGACAAGAAAGGATATTTGGTGTCCTTGATATGCATGAAGTTGTATGGGTTCATATTGATCCCAAGACCAATAACAATACCATAACATGGACATATGGAAACAAGCTACAAGGAAGCGAAGGAGATATGAAGCAATATGGTGACAAAGTATATTGTCGAAGATGTGGGAAACAAAAATTTATCATTGGAAAATTTTACCAATAAGAAATGGTGGATAACAAAAATATCAAAACTCATATTAATGAATACCATAGGCTGCTAGAGGACATGAAAGCTGAAAATATCAACCTTCTTGAAAGATTCGTTGCTGGAATATTAAACAAAAAACTACCTAACTCATGGAGTGACTACAAACAACAACTCAAGCACAAGCATATAAAATTATCTTTGATTGATCTTATTACCCACATCATCATTTAAGACACAAATAGAAAGGAGTTTCAAGCTACTAGGAAGAAAGAGATGACCACTAAAGCAAACTTAGTAGAAGGGAGCTCACATAAAAAAAGATATGAGCATAAATTTAATAGAAACAATAATAAGTCCAATGGTAATAATACCAATATGTTCAAACCCAAACCCAATAATTTTAAGAAAAAAAAAATTGTTTTATGTGTGGCAAACCTGACCACCATGCACCTCAATGCTGAAATAGAAAGAGAAACCACAATCCTCCTAAAAGTAAGGTCAATTTGGTTGAAGGAGAAGACATCATTGCTGCGGTTTTTTCTCAAGTCAATATGGTGACCATTGAGAAAAATTGGGTGGTAAACTCTAGTGCTACTAGGCACATATGTGAAAATAAAGAATTCTTCTCCACTTATACATCTTTTAAGGACGGAGAAGAAGTGATCTACCTTGGAGACTCAAGAATTGTAAATGTTCTTGGAAAAAGGAAAGTCCTTCTGAAATTGACTTTGGACAAAACATTGGCTTTGAATGAGATGTTGTATGTCCCTAATATAAGAGAAAATTTGGTCTCTATGGCTTTGTTAAGAAAATTTAGGATCAAAGTATTATTTGAATGTGATAAGATTGTAATGACTAAGAACAATGTATTTATGGGGAAAGAATATTATAACCATGGACGTTTTGTACTCAATGTTGCTAATGTAATGAATGAAAATGCATCTTCTTCTGCTTAATTGCTTGACTGTACTGATTTATGGCATGCTAGATTAGGACATGTTAGTTTATTTTATTTTAAGAAAATGAGTTCTCTTAGTTTAATGTTATATCATTAATGTTTGAAATATAGTAGGAGCATTTATTAAGCCAAATAACATCACTTTAAACTTATAATGACCAAAAGGTGTCTTGAAGGTGATTTTTTCTATATCCTCGGTATTCATCCTCACTTGATGGTACTTGATCTAAGGTCACGTTTTGAGAAAAACTATGAAACTTATAGCTCATCCAATATATCATCGATTAGGGGACTAAGAAATTTTTTTTAATGGTCATATTATTGAGTTGTGTATAATCTATACAGAATCTCTAGGTGTTATCTTTGTTCTTAATTAACAAAACTGGAGAAGCAAAAGTGCTGCAATTATGTTGTATGACTATTTTATAACATTTCCTTTACCATTTTTCAATTTATCCCTGTTGCAGATAAAAAATCATATAAGGTCTGATGTTTACCGGTTTAGATTCAAGAATCAATGGAATTATGTGATGTAAAGGTCTACTAGTGGTAATTATGTAGGTTCTGCAAAAATATCCTTAAATTCTTCTTAAAAAGCCTCAACTACTTCATCTTATTTAGTTATTGTTGGTTCATTATATGATTCTATTAAAAAAACTGACCTATAAACCTACAAACTATCTCTTTTAAACTTTTATGTACTTTGGTTACTCCGATAATCTGTAACTCAACAACATTAATCATTCTTTTTAATTATATCATTCTCTATTCTTTTTTTAATGACAACTTCATCTTGATAAAATTAAACAAGATAGAAGAGTACACCCATAACCAATCAATACCATGAACAAAATCACACCTACGCAATTTCAATACCTTTAAATCAACTTGAAATTCATGACCTTGCATGAACCAAGTAAGCTTTGGACAGTGGAAATTACATCTTATAACATTCCTATTTGCTATTGTTACTGTCAACACAGTAGTATTAAGTAGAATAACTTTAATTTCCTCAACCACAAAAACATCTATAAAACTATGGGTGCTTCAATTTTCTATAAGAACAATCAAATTATTTCCCTGATAGAAACCTTTTACCCTAATGGTGTTATGGGTATAATTATCATTTAGTGGAATAAATGATAACCCACATTAATTTTTTTTTCTATCCAATCCTATAATTTTATTGTTCTCTCCTTCTGTTAATTCCAATAATTAATCTTTTTTATCTTCTAACCCATTTATCATATGAATTCCTCTAACATTACATTGATGTCCAAACGCAAACTTATCTCCACATTTAAAAGATTGGCTCAACCGCCTTTTTTTGTTCATATAAAGACTCAGTGTGTTTTGGTCCTATTATGGAATCTATCTTAGAATGAATAAAAGATTTTATTGGCATATTACTTAATATTCTTCGCTAAAAAAACGTTTGTTCTTGAAAGAATTTTGGCCCTTTTTGCTACTGCCCAATTCGATATCTCTTGCTGTTTTGCCTATTCAAAAGCTTGCATCAGTGTAGCAGGTTGAGTGTAGGTCTTACATCATCTATCAATCCATTGAGGAAACTTGAAATATAATATGCTTCAGGTAATGCCATATTCAAAGCATTTATGAGGGATTTTAGTTCTTTGAATTTCTCCACATATTCTTCCATATTTTTTTCTTGTACGAGTTAGTTGAATTCCTTTACCACATCCTCTTTGCTGCCAAATCTCATGCAAAGTCCTTCAGTAAATTCTTCCCAACCAACCAGATCCTCTTCTCCAAACAAGAACCCTTTATACCACACCTCAATCTAGCTTTTCAAGTATAAATAAGCGACCTTTACCTATTGTTGAATTGAAATGGAATTCAACTTAAAGAATTTCCCACACTTCTTGAGCCAGTCCCTTAGATTCTCTCTATTAAAGCTTGACAACTCTACTTTAGGTGAAGTTACGTCGTATCCTCTTCCTTGGATCGCCTTACCTCCTATGTCTTCTCTTCTTTGATTACTTATATACTGAGGAAGAACTCTATTAGTATTTATGTTAATTATTCCCTCTATGGCAGCCTCCATTACTCTTGATGATACTTTTATTAAAGTTATGATATAATCTAGTTTTGAGTTGAATTGATAATTTTTTTGTGCCTGGCCTAGTCCTCTTCCATCGCATGTAATTTCTCAATTGATTGCTATATTTGCTCATCCACTTTTCTACTATACTCCTCCAAGTTCTTGATCTTGTTACTTCCCACTATTGTAGCTATGGATGGATGCTCTGATACAAAATTGTTAAGTTTACTCCTTAACAATAGTGAATTAAAAAGAAGATTGAGAATGAGAGGAGAAAACAATGTGACGAAAAAGGATATAGCAGAATTAACTGTCAAATAATGATTCTTATTGCTGAATGCTCATGTTTCTTACACTATGGATTATATACAACTTGTAGCCTATAACTGCCTAACTAACTATAAGAGTTATTAATTAACACCTAACTAACTAACCCTGTACATGGCTTATTCTTCCCTAACTAACTAATTGCTCTTCTATTGTCATTTTCATTACATGATGAATTCTTCTTTAGTTGTTTCTTCTTCCTTGAACCAATGCTTGCTTAATGACTTAATGTAACAAAATAATTTTAAAAAAATTTAAATTTTGTCGGGCAAGTAAATAGTCATCAATTTAATTTTCTTAAAAAATTCTTGAAATAATATTGTTTGAAACTTTTCTTAAAAAAGATTAGATATTTTCACAAGCTAAGTTCTAAATTAAAAGCTCATTTGTTTTTGCGTTTTAAAAACTCTTTTAAAAAATTTTAAATTTTGTATTTTGCTTTTCTTCAAATTATTATTGTTATTATTTTGTGTTTTTAGATTTGTTTTGATGTTCAAATATTAAAAATAATTTTTAAAAAATAAAAAAATATTATTTTAATATATTTTTAAACAGAAAAATACTTTAAAAAACAATTACTATCTCAAACACCTCTACCAAGTTAATTCGGTGGTTCAGGACGTAGAACATGCCTTAGCAGAGATACGGATCTCATGCCATGATCATCACCACCCAGCAAGCTGTCATGAGATGACCCTTCTTCTTTA